>Ga0126342_10004141_pt1 | contig 24517 bp, 20 predicted proteins | sample Cyp1metagenome_FD_92528 | JGI IMG/M metagenome (GOLD analysis project Ga0126342, IMG submission 92528) | Coral microbial communities from Lord Howe Island, Old Settlement Bay, Australia - Cyphastrea 1 metagenome | ecosystem: Host-associated > Invertebrates > Cnidaria > Coral ...
AATTGAAATATTGCCAAAAATTGGATTTCGATCGGACCCTAATAATAAATTTAAATCCTTAATTAATTAAAAAAGATATATAGTTTTTCGATGTCAAAATAAATTCAATGTACTTTTATAACGCAATTAAAATATTGCCACAAATTGGATTTCGAAGCGAACCCTAAAAATAAATTTAAACCCTTAATTAAGCAAACTATGTTGCTCGATTTCAAAATCAATTAAATGTCCTTTTATAACGCAAATAAAATATTGCCAAAAATTGAATTTCGAGGCTTCCCCTTAGTATTGAATTAAAAACCCTAATATATAAAACTAAAATTGGAGATGGACCCTAGTTTTTACTGTTCGGGGGGGTTAGTCATAGGGGGAAGGGATTATACGTATATATAACTATAAGCTACATATATAAGTTATATATATATATATATGTTATGTATTATATATATATATATGTTATATATTATATTTATATATGTTATTTAAATATACATCAATAATATATATATATATACATATGTACATTAGTTCTTTACATCCGCCCTTTTTGCAATCCTTAGGTTAGTGGAGTACATGCAAAACAACTTCTTTGACATTCTTGCATTCTCTACCGACTGACTGAGACATAATATGATATGTGTATATATGTATGTATATATGTGTATATGTGAGTATGGACATGATATCACACATACCCGGAGCCTGAAGCACCCGCAGCCGGGGAGAATCGCCACAGTAAATTCGGTTTCACCTCGGTTTGGAAGGTCGGGAAGGTCTTATGGACTTATGGGAAACATATTGGTTTACACTGGTTTATCAAAAATTTCCCATCATTTTCCCACCATTTTGGCCATTTTGGTGTCCCTTTGCGCGAGGCGACCTCGGCGTTTGCCATGGAACCCCTGGGTTTCCTCTTCCTTGCGTCCTGCACACGTCACTCGGACGATGGCTTCAAATGCACGTGGCTCTAGGTCCTTGTTTCATTGGATAATTCCATTTAAATCCCAGTTACAGATGGATTCTCACTAACCACTCTATCAAATTATGTTAAATCATGATATGATCAAAAAATATGTAGGAAATTCAATGGTATTTTTATCCCAGTTACAAGGTTGGGCCCCCCTAGTTGGAAGTTGGTTTATAAATTCCACTATCGTTATATCTACCATATCTACCATAAATTCTAGTGAACCTACTGATCTCAACCAACTTTGACTATGGGACCTCGCCTAGTAGAGAACTGAACAGTCCTTGGTCCTGAAAATGATGATCCAGGGTGATCTCAAGAGATGGAACGAAAAATGAAGGTCACTTGAAGTACCAAAGGCTACCTGCGGAATATTCGGATTGTCTACAAGGGAAGTCGCTGAATGTTTCAAGTTTTACAGTTGTTCTTAGGCTAAGTGGTTCTTGAACTCGGCCAGCTTCCTTGCATCGTGTGCTGCGTGCTCTTGTTGACAAAATATATAAGACAAATCATGTGTGTATATTTGAGTTAGCACTTGGCATCCCCAAACCTCATGGCATCCTCTTTCAAATGTAATTCAACAATATAATAATATAAATACAATATAAATATACATAATGCCATTCCCCTAATATCAAAATCATGGTGTAGTAGGGAAATTACACATATTTTGGGACCATACCGATGGGGCTGTTTTTTTATATGAACGGAGGATGGGTCAAACCTGTGGATTGGAGACATCAGCAAAGGTGTCCAGTTGCAGCCATCTTTTTAGGAAGCCTTGGGGATGGTGCAAAGAGTTGGCGATTTTTCAAACGCAACGACAATGCCCCATTTTACCTCCCCGCATTGGTTTAGCGACGGTTGAATCAAAATGATGGGGTGTCACCAGACCAAATCCTCATGAATTTGGGGATTGTGGCGACCAAACAAAGCGACGTACTGATGGGTGGGAATCATCCCCGAATGGCCTTATTTCAGCTTATTGATGTTTTATTTGTGTTTCTTTCTCCCAAATAAGTATCGTCATGTGTTTGCCCACAAACGATCCAGAAGCAAGATACTATGTAGACTGTCAAGATATCCACAGAACAAGAAGTACATTCTCGCCAAAAGTGATCCAACATGTTGGATAATGTTGGTACATTTACCATAATTTTCCATGACTTACCATGATGTACCATCACTTGCCACTTGCCATCATTTTCTCATGTTTGTTCATTTTGCAGTGATTCAAAGTAGATATTTCATGATCTTTCATGTTTGTTCTGTTCAAGTTTAAGATGGATATGTCCGCAATATCTGGAGGACTCTCAAGGAACCACGGGAATTTCCCTCGGTGCTCAGGTGCGGCACTACTTTTGGCCAGCCCTTGGGAGGTGTATCACTTGGCCGCTTGGAGCGAAGGGGAATCGGGGCCTTGGGTTTGGTGAATCATCCGATACTTGAACCATTTGATGATAGAACGATTGTATATATATATACATATTATATTTGTTTTGTCATATTATATCATATCATATTATATTATATTATATTATATTATTTTATGTAATATTAGATTATATATTACATTATATATTATATTATTTTATGTAATATTAGATTATATGTTTTATCTCATCACATTATATTATATCATATTATAATATCATATTATAATATCATATTATAATATCATAGTATAATATCATATTATAATATCATATTTTATCGTATTATATCATACTGGTATCATATTTTATTATATCATATTATATTGTATTATAGTATATTATAGTATATCATATTATATCGTATTATATCATATTATACTATATCATATTGTACTATATTGTATTATATCAATTAGATTATATTGGAATTATATATATATATATATATTATATTGTCTTATAATTGTGAACATGATTATTTTATATGTTGTTTTTAATGTTGCGTACATACACTTTTAGCATCAATCCTCCAACTTGTTCCAATCGTATTTTTGGTGGGTTTTAATGTTATATGCATATACTGAATTGTGAATTTCTGTGGTGGTGTAAGGGATTGATAGCCTGTCACTAATGAATAACCTCAATGGGGTGGAATGGGATATGACTCAAGAATACTTCATGAAGATGATGGAATCTCCCATACATTGCATTATATTCACGCCCTGTCCTTTAGAATACTCTTAGAAAACCTATATAAATTGGGACTGAAGTGAAATCCGGTGCAAAATGCCACGTCTCGTCTCCAATGAATTTGTGTCTAGTCCGGTCCGTTGGGAACAGCCTAGGATGGTCCAGTGGGTGGTGCACTCAACTTGGCCTGTGAAATTTGCGTCGTGCCCCTCACAGCCTGGCTTTGCAGGCTGGGTAACAATATGGAGGTTTCCTGAAATAGCTGGGATTCTCCATTATTAACCATCCATTTGGGGATACGTCTATTTATGAAAGTCTCCGTATCAGTAATGTGATCAGCCTGCCATAAACCATCTCAAAATCACCGTCTTCATGGGATTGAAACCATCCCAAATGGTATGGCATCGGGTTGCCCACAGCATCATGTTCGCGAATGTATTATATATGATTACATGATTGGAACTAGTGAACTTGTGTTTTAGAGTCATTAAGAGTGGTATTGGTTGCACTCGTGCATGACCTTCCCGATCAAGAAGTAGTTTGTGTGTTTGCTGTTTTTTTTGGATTCCTGAACTGCTTTCTACATCTTTCTACCACATGTGTGCCTAATTGATTTTAGTTGATTACCTTACATCTATTGTTATTAAAAACCGGATATTTAATGGAATATTCATGGGATTTTACCAGTATTTTACCAGCCCCTCGACTTGCCCGGAAGAGGAAAGCCCCCCGAATGTCGCGAGGCCTTTGTGGCGCGACCTCTACAGCCTCAGCTGCGTATTGGCCGTGCCCTGGAGACGGAATGCCATGGCTTGGCCATGTCAAGACATTCATTTTTTTCCAGATGACACATGTTAATGACTATATATTATATATATTATATTATATATATGTATATATATATTATATATTATATATTATATATATATATTATATATATTATATATTATATATATAATGGTTGATGAACATATGTGTTGAATTATTGTTTGCTTTTCTTGATGACAAATTCTCTGATTGGTTTCAATCCGCCTGGAATCCCCGGTGCTTTTTCAAATAAGAAATCCTCATAGTTACAGTTACTGGTGTGAACAGTCCGTGGTGTGAAACAGCGTGGAGTTGATATTCTGCGAAAGACGCGTGTTAAAAGACGCCTCCTTGTTGCAGCGTTGTTGTCATGTTGGCCAAAATCCCAAGACTTTGCAGTGATCTGACTTATAGCAGCCCCGAAAAAAGATAGACACATCAAAACTAACTAATACTGTAACTAAAATAGTGACAAATTACTTTTCTATCTTTTTGGGGCTTACTATATTTATACCCATGATGGGTTAGCCATGTGAATCCCATGTGAGGTGATGGTGGTCTGTGGCCTGCTTGCTTCACAGCAACATTTGGTGGCTCGCCTCAAAAATAGCAGGGCAGAGGGCAGGTCTAGCCAGTTTAGTAGGATCAGATTTGATTAGTAGAATTGATGCAGTGTATAACCCATATATATATATATAGATATAACCATATATATATATATAACACATAAAGTTGGGGTGGGAAGTTTTGTATCTGAAAAATTCCAGAAAATGACGGGTCATGACTCAGGACTCATGACTAATCACCAAAAGCGGCTTTTGACTGTAGGTAACAGATATAAACATCCAATTTAGATATGCACATCTATGCACCATTGGGATCCATTGGGTAGCTTGTCACTCTGGCAGAGGCTAAAGCCTGGGCTTTACACCTCGTAAATGTAGGGAGAATCGTCACGATCCGGATAGATCCTTTTAGATCCATCCTCGTCACGGCGTTACCAATTGATGATTATGGATTCTGGGTAAATTATAATCATAGTTAGTAAGGGGAATCATCCCAAAATGGCCTTAATTCAGGTTAGTGAAATATTATAATTTACCCAGATGGATTTGACCAAGCAAAAAGTGTTGAGATACTTTCAGGGCGCAGGGAATGGCCATTGAGGTGTTCATTTCATAGCTATTTAAGCTGGTTGTGAGCAACTTCTTCGCGCTGGTGTGTTTCAGGGTAGGTGAACAATCCATTGGGTAAAAAAAGTGGCCAAAGACGAGGAAGGATCATGTTTAGGTACAATGATCCAACGCTCATTGTTTTGTGCAGTATACCTGCACTATATCTACATCTACATATGATTCCGTCCCAAATATTGACCAATCATACTCCATCAATCAACGGATCCTGACGCCCCCACAAGTTCCAAAGATGCCAACCATTTAGCTTGGAATTTTGGGATAAAAGAACAAGCAAACACCGGGCTTGTAACTAGATTCGCGATCCGTCTAGAAGCATCATTCATTGATTTCAAATCAAATGTTTTTTCCACGAAAAGTCAAGATGACCAACAATCAGGCCTTGAACTCCAGGTGCCAAACAAAAACTAGTCAGCGGATTCAAACATGTTCGTGTTCAACCCTATTGGGATGACACCAATACCAACTTAGAATTGTCCTATTCTTCAACAGGTGAAGGGTGAAACATGCTGAACCTTTGACGGAAGTCGGCGGAACATCCCAGGCGCTCGCGGACCCGGGCATGGAGTATTTGGATGTGCTCTTCTCACTGAGCCGTTTGGCAGAAGAGGAAGTTCCTGTCAGATGCTGTTGTATAAAGACCCAGCTGGGATGTGAAATTGGAGTTGCGTTTATATTATATTTTATATTTTATTATGTATTATATTATATATTATCTTATATATTATATAATATTATGTTATATTAGATATTATATATTATTTTATTATATTATATATTATATTTTATTATATTAGATTATATTATATTGTATATTATATTATAAATTATATTATATATTGTATTATATTATCATATTATGTTATATTATATTATATTATGTTATATATTTTATTATGTTATATTATACATGTTATATATTATATACATACAGGTATGTAATTGTATTTGCTTTGTGTGTTTTTGTTTAAACCATATGTTATCAGAAATCGTACTCACTATATCATGCTATATCACACTGTATCATACTATATCACAGTATCGTGTACTATATCGTACTATAAATAAGATGGGTTATTATGGGAGATTGTGTGTTTAGTTGGATCCTTGCCTTGTAAATACCAACGCTATGAGAATAGGGCATGATTATATACATACTATCATTATTCTGTTGGACCAGCGAACGACAAGCTTATCTGAAGGGAAGATCGGCCAATATAATTGAAGGTTGGGGTGGAACCACCCCAACATAGGCGAACCTTTCAACTTAGTGCAAAGCCAACATAGTGAATGTGATAGCTGTTGGTTAGATCTCCATGTTTGTTGGTGAAATCCTCCCATGATATTCTTCTGTGGAAATGTTTCAATGAATCCATCGAACCCGTATTTGGATAAGCCGTGGTCGGGTAAGTTCAGATTTACCATTTACATCCGTTTACACGTGCACACATATACATATACTTATACACATACATACATTACATTGCGTTGCGTTGCATTACATTACAGTACATTACATACATACATACGTACACATAAATATTAAATATATAATATATAGGTATATACATATACATATATACATATACATCGATTGCACATATACACATAGAAACATACATATAGCATATACATGTATATACATATACATATACACATATATACATATAATCATATATATATATATATGTTTGTCTATATATACATATATATATATATATATATACATATTTACATATACATATTACTATATACATATATAGATACATATTTACATATACATATAATGATATACATACACAATAATATATATATATATATACATGCATATTTTAGCACATATATCAGCATTTTGTCTTTGGACAATGTTTCATGCCCTTCAAGGAATTTAAGACTATCGCAACAACGGTTGGTTAAAGTCTCATGTGCATCCTCATGTTTGTCACTTCTACCCCTGTATTTGCATCATGGGTTTGTCCCCAGATCGACTGGCCAATCATATTCCCCATTTAAATTGCGATAAGTTCAATCTCTCTCTCTCTATCTATAATATGTATGTATATATATATATGTATCTATACATATGTATACACAATCTCCCATTATATCCCAATATGTTATCAGTTGTGGTTACTACTGTGGATGGAAGAAATCCTTCACCGGTTGGTAGATGGTTTATCCCATTATAGTCCCATTATTTACAATGTTTCATGATTCCCTACCAATTGTTGGTGCCCTGCTACATCCCAGTCCTTGATCTGGTTTGGCTGACGGTTTCGGGTCTGCCGTGTCGTGAGTCTTAGAAAATGTCGCACGCCTGTCCTCTCTGTGTTGTTGGTTCTGCACATCACATGATTTCATCAGTTGATGTTATTGCCCACCATTTAAACTGTCTGTATGACTGCAAAAATGTGAACAGTTATGAACTATTTTATCTAAATCTATGCTATTGTACCTCCATGACACCATGACTTCGGTGCTTCAATCCCCCTTGAGGCCAATTCCTGGACTCTGCTGTGGCCGTTACATTTCTCCTACGCACCTGCAGCCTTTGGACCGCTGCACGTGGTGAGTTTATGGCGCGGCAGTGGGCAGCTGTGGGGAGATGGAGGTTGTTAAGTGATCCGAAATTGGTTTTGGTGCTTGAAAACTCAGGGGGAAACTTAATATATGAGTATGAAGATGAATATACTTCAATTAAATTGTATATACATTTTTTATAATTACTTCATGTTCTCATTGAACGGAGCCGAAGGTAATGCGGCAAAGCTTCCGGCTGAAGAGCTGTGGGACAAGTTGGTGGCAGAGTGCCAGAAACAAGTGGAACCGAAGAAACGGGCCAGTGGCAAAAGCAATTGGAAAGAATGGTCTGAAAAAAAGAAGGAAGGCCCACCAGCTGGAGAAGGCGGAGGAGCAGAGAAGGAGCCAGAGAAAGCTGAGAAACCCAGAATGAAGAAGGGACCTGTGAAGGATAATTGGTCTAAAAAATGGTGTCGCCTTGTCTTCTCGCTGAAGGAGCCGGAAATGGGTGAAGTGCTCAAGATGTGCCCGGCGTCGAACTTGCTGTCTTGATAATTTTGGGGTGTATGCCCCATTTTAACAAAAATCCAAATGGATCATGTGGTAAACCCCATGCCAAAAACCATCCCAGTAACCAACCATTGGTCATCTTACAGTCTTACATTATCCAGCGTAGGCGTATACCTCACTAGCTGCGATTGGGGATGGTTCATTACTGGGCTGATTTTATCTGGGTAGAAGTTGTAAGTATTGAATATTTTTACTTATCCGGAAATGATTGGAACTTGGCAGATGTGTGGGTATAACAGTATGTTTTCTCAAGAAGCTGATTCTTGCAACAACCAGGAAATGTCATGAACAAAAAGTGAGGAAAAACATGGAAAAACTAGTACAACTATGGACCATGAAGAGTAATTAATCCAGATGCTGGAGATGATAGGCTTGGGTTGTACTACGGTAGATGGATGAAAAGATCAAACCCTATCATACAAAGATTGCCCCCAAAAAACTTCAATGTTGTGTTTTGGCTGCATGGTTGGGGCCCATGGACTGACGAATCAAACCCTCAACACCAACCAATGTATCCGGTCATGTCCAACATTGATTTGTTTGGGCGTGGGCTAGTTCTTAGTTGAACTCTTTATATAATTTTATATACACGTTTTTTTTGGTTAATCTACTGTACAGTAGCCATGACTTTACAGCATGCTGTATGAGTTTCAGAGAACACGTATATCATCCACATCCCTGCAGTGACATACAGGTTTTGGACATTGATCAATTGTTCTTCTCCAATTTGATTTTCCACAAGAACATGTTCGTCCGTTTTTTAATATCAATCCTACTAAGTCGGGACACTTGGAAGTTTGGTTCTGGCTTTGCAGAGTGCCCCCACATCCAGTGGGGTGTTGATTATACCAAAGTTTCCTAAAGTTTCTAAGCAAAGTCAGGTCAACTTGCAGAAAATCTGCCATGGCCAGGCCTACAGCGTCATGGCATTGTTCTTCCAGCAGCTCCTTGGCCTTGGGAAGCCATGGCCCATTTACTTCGATGATTTACCGTGAAAAAAACATGTGAAATTAAACAACACACCTGAATTTGTTTTCGTATTTAGCGTTATTTCGCTATTAAACATGATTAAACAACATGATTTAACTGTCTCTAAAATCCATTTCAATCCCCAAATTACCTATTCAAATCAGGTTTTTCCACAGCTGTGGAATACTCGTATCACCCATTCGGCCAGCTCCCCAAGTGCCCGGTCCTCCAGAGGCTGTTGAGCGCCGTCTTCATGTTCAGTTCCTGGGGTCAGGCACCATTCCACGAGGCGTTCCGGACTGGACGCCATTGGACAAGCCATACCCAACCTATTGGTGATGAGATAAGCGTATTTATCCATGAATCATAGGGGCTAAAAACTGTTTAACTATCAAATATGGGGATTGTGATTGTGAGGGGCATGATATTAGCATCCATCCTTGGATATTAGTGGGATTTCTCATTATCCATTACCTTTAGGGGTAAGAATGATGATGAACTGAGGGTTTAAGTATCATAGATGATGGGGGATTTAATTGACAAATACCCCACGTCTCACGGTTCATTGGTTGTGAAATAGGGACACTTATACTACTATCTAATTTATTCGGTAACGGATTATGATAACCCATATAGTAGGGAATTCTAGTATATGCAACATTATGCAGCTAGTAGAATGAGATGGGGTATGTTCAATGGCGAATTTTGGAAACATTCGATATTGAAGCCTCGAAGAGGATGAGCTTTTTGGGGGGGACTGTCTCAAGGGGCGCCCTTGGTGCAGGAGCCATAGAACTACAGTATCCGTTAGATAGGTGCCCATGTTTGTGCTGGTTTCATTCATCTTCTGTATACAATCTCAATATGTATCAATTATATTATATGCATTATATAATATGTATACTAATATATTATCTCAAGAGATGTGGCGGATGTGATTGCTACTATACTAGCATCTTACGCTTTGGTATATACTAAAGCGCCAAGTTACAAGAATCTTAGTGACATATGTATTTTTATGTTAGTTGTTAGGTATTTGTTAATTGCAATTACTGTACATTGTAGTCGATGTGTATAATATTATCAGATAGCAATTTGAATTCACACTTACAGTACAGTTATTATCATCACTAAAAAACAATAATTAATATAATCCAATCCATAATCAATAATAATCAATAATGTTTCATACAATCAACTCACAATACTACCTTATCTTTCAGAATTCTCATAGGTTTTTATATGGTGGTAAACCCTATATTTTGGACGGGTCATCCCATGGACGGTCTCCGGTCACAGGTGCATGGCATCGTGGGCAAAGGCCATCCCCTGGCGATGATGCAAACGTCTTCGCTGATGGAGGTCGGTTTTTTATCGATGCGCCAGCGTCTGGCAGACGATAGAAATATATGGAAAATGACATTTAAAAAAATAGTATAGGAAAAACATATATGGCAATATCATGCAATAGATATCAATAGATACTTTCGGAGGCAGCAAATATATGTATGTATATACATACATGATACATGTATGTATATACACATATGAATAGACATGGTATGATATGGTATGATATGGTTTAAATTTTGGGGATAGGGATCAACAAAACATAATCTAAAGAATTCATTTGTTGTGTGAGATGCAGTGATCCTGGGAAGGTTGTTCTTGACCCTTCACTCCACCGCCCAAGATTGGCGTTGGTGAATAGCAAGCCCGAACATGACCGGGGTGCATTACAGCAACATAACACCCGACATGTGATATGTTATATTATGTTATAGATATAGATATATATATATATATGCACATTTACGTGAACAACCATAACAAGAAACAAAGGCACTTTGGTGACTTTGGTGCACATTTTGCGACTCAAGATACTTGAGCTATAGTACGACTGGTCGGAGTACGAGCAAACCATGCGAATATTGCTCAACTGTCTAATCTTGTTTTTTTCATAACCCATGTTAGAGAGTCACTTCTCTCAGTTGGATGAAGCGTCGCCAGGTGGGATGTTACGCCTTGTCCTCTGTGGTCTTTGCCATCTCTACAACTTTCCACAAGGCGAGTGGATCATCCCATGAATCCCAAGACAATTTTCAGCGATTGAATGGGGACCAGGGTTCACTTTAACCGTGGGTTAACCAGCAACGATCCTTGGAAGCCTCCAAGTATTCCTGGGATATTGAGTGACACTTCCACTTTCTGGCTCTAGGCAGCAGGTGTGTGATAACTAGCAACTACGGAATATAACCAACGAGAAATCTTGCTTGGGTTGGTGCTCAGACTGGTGGATTTGCCCCCCAATCTATGGGCATGTTGAATACAATTGAATATGTAGAATTGAAAAAAATGGGTATTCGATGGGGTGATACCATGGGATATAGTTGAAATGAAATGTGATATATAATCAACAACATGTCATGGTTGTGTCCAACAACTGAGGGTAAACCCACCAAGATACGGCCATGTAATTGACCGTATGATGTGATTTTCGCCACGGGTATTTTCGGTTACCCAAAAAATTGGTTCTATTGCCATCTGGAAAAATGTGGTTTTTAATGGTCATTGCCACATCTTTGGAGCCAGGTCAAAAATGCGAATGATGATGAAATGATATTGGGGGAGCTGTGGGGGAAACAGTCTCATGGAAAGATCGATGGGCATTGCTCCATTGGGAAACACCTGAAAAAATGGAGGTTTCCTAAACTGCGGGGACCAGGCCCAAATCATCCAACTTAGATATGACCCGCCAGATGAACTATGTTCAAACATAACAAAGCGACATTTTTGGGTTTTACCAAGCACCAAATACACACCAGGCAAATTCCACAGCCTTCCGCAAATTCCGGATTCATTGGGGTGATTTGCTTCAAAAGACAATTCCAAAGAAGGCATGCATCAGAAATGGATGCAAACCTTGAAAAAACGAAAACAAAAAATGTAGACTCTTCAGTTCAGAGGGGCTCCCAGTCAAGATGTTTTCTCGAGGTTTTCATCAATTTCACTTCCGGCCCTTCTCAAATTTCGTCCTCCGGACTTCGTTGTGTCTGTTTCCATGTCATGCAGGAACCAATCGTCAAAAAGACTATCAGACTCTTAAGAAAGACCCCCTCTGAACTGAAAAGTTTAGGGTTTTTTTAATAATAATAATAAGAATAATAATAATAGTGGTGACATGTCTTGGACCTTTTCATTTTTGGGGTCATGGAAGGGAATGGAATATGGGGGGAGTAGATATTGGATTGTTTGGGTTTGACATCCCTAACCTTGGATAGGTAGTTTAATCCTTTATGTTTTTGCTATACATGGAAAATGACCATAACCAGAAAACGTTTTTGCTTTTTTTGTGGGCTACCAAAGATTAACGATGTTGAATGCAAGAACATGTGAACTTCTTGAGATCGAAATCACGACTTTGATGTGGCCTCCCCATGCAGGAACAACTGGTCTACACCCCTTTGTTTGCTGAGCTCTGAGGGAGTGAAAGCGACAATCCACATGATCCCGCTGGGTCGAAAAAGTCGTGTTTCTTTACATCCCAGGTAGTTCAAGGGTTGATAAATCCTACTGACTTTGTAAAGGCACAAAAGGTGTGGATAGATATTCAGCCAGGGAACTAAGTCAATAAACTAAGTTAGGGGACTTCACCCTTGTGAAGTTGGGTTCTTAGTGGGTATAAGTATGTGAGCAATGACTGCTAAACCCGGGTTGGTTGATGATTAGTTCGGCGATTATACTAATTATACTAACCAACAAAAAATTGGGAATATCGCAATCCATGAACGGGAAATCCCATTCTAAAGCAAACTTTGAGGGGCGACACAAAGTTTTGACCAACTGGGATGAACATCCAAGTGTTGCGCGGAGCTTGGGACTGCTGTAAGGTTGCATCTCTGAACCATCTATGATCTAAGTTATTGGGCATGGGAAAACCATGCTTTCAGGCCCAAAAATCTTGACCATGGACATCCATGGACCACAGAGTGAAATAGAATGAACAGATTCAATACTTAAGCAGGATTATGAAGGAGTCATAGATAATCAGACAGACGGCAGGTTTTGTGTTGTTCTTGAAAGAGAATCTCAAGGGGTTCAGGTACACTTAAGAATTCCCAGGTTCCATAAAATTAAGGGATACCCTGCTTATTTGAACACAAGGTTCACAAATCCTTACATAGGCAACTGAATGTTGTTCAAGATTGAAACATGCACTCAGGGAAATTGAATGACAACATGAACGATGTGAGTGGTTCCAACACATATATATATACATAATTATTATATAATTACATATGTATATATACATAATAATGTAATGTAATATAATGTAATATACTGTAATGTAATGTAATATAATATAATGTAGTGTAATAAAATCTAATATAATAATATTTGATATAATGTAATGTAATATAATACAATGTAATGTAACAAAATATAATATAATATATGTATATAATATAATATAATGTAATATTGGCACATACGATCCAGTTGTTTTCAGCGAACGTTTTCAGAGGGCTGGCAATTCGAACATTTGTCGACCACATTGCATGTTCCATCCCATTTGTCGCAGATATTGTCAGATACTGAAGTCGGAGAAACACGTTCAGATTGCATCGTGCCGTACTTGTAGTGATTAGCTTGCACTGCAAACACCAAACCAGCAGAGGTATACGGATTTTTAACATACTCGTTCGGTAGAGCAAACCCAAAAAGTAGGTGCCATAGTTGCCACATGTGTTAATTACAATAGTGCGGTACAGCCAATAATCAACCATCCCCGACGCATCACCATTTTTATAGGTGGTATTGAAACCATCCCCAGTCATGGTAGGTATGTGGCAGCCAGGGTTGGTGCCACCCACGATGATCAATCCGAGACCGATCCTCCAGGTACTTGGAAAAGGGCAAGTGAGGCACCAATTTTTTCACGCGCCATGCTCCCAGCTTCATGGTAACATGTTCAAAGCACCAATGAACCATTTAAAATATCCAGGCATATCCAGGCGTTGAATGGTTATTGGCGGTTATGAACCTACCTGGTTTCTTGAGGATGATTATGAAACAAATGCAAATCATACTGGCCATTTCATACACACTGTTTATTGATTTGATTAACCAGCTAATATCCTATGGGATTGCAAACATATTACTCTTGTCATCCCTTGTCAATCTTTACTGCCGAAATGGTGCGTGACTTTTCAGACAGGGCAACAAAGCCATAGGTTGCGCTGGTGACTGGCCAAGGAACTTTCATGAGATGCGACTTACCTTGGGCTTCACAGTTGCAGTATTATGTTGTGAACAACAGGTACTGTATATCATGGTAAAGTATATAGTTTGTAGAGTAAACTATATGTGCAGTATAACGGATTGTGGACAAATTGATGTGTCTTGAATAATTGTTGATCGTCAAACTTATATACTAGTACCATCTAGTACCTATGACTGCCTATGAATGTATATATGCAGCCAGAAATGACTTCACAGACAAGGGTGCACCCGATTTTGCTGCTCTGTACATGTGGATGGTAGTTGTACTATGTTGTACTTAATTTGTTTTCTGGATTGAATCTGCATGGATTTGTCTCAAAACAAGGTGCCCCCAAATCCACTGAATCTGTCACCAACCGCAATGCCCGAGCAGATGGAGTCACAGATTGGACAAATATGCCACGACCATCCACGACCTAGCCTCTCGATTCATCCAAACTGAAATAGGAATTTACCTCAAATTCTTTGATGTGTTTGACGACTTTGAGTTATCGTCATCTGGGCATTTGGGGGCGTACACATTCTGCGCCGAGAGCCACCCAATCCTTGCTAGCCGATGTGGTAAGCCACTCGATGTTTCGGTCAGGGTTTTAATGGTTTGTTGAGGTAAAGCCAATGCCATTAACCAGCCCCACAATCACAGAAACGGAAAAAAAAATGGTACTAGTAGGTTTATGGCATTGGGTGTCCCACAAGATTCGGTGGTTCATTGGGTGTGGTTTATTAATCAACTCGAAGAAACATCGGACAAATCCTTGCTATCCTGTGGTTCATTGGGTCTTGTATGTTTTGATTGTAGGTACTTTGGATTAGCCCATGGGAGCAAAGTCGTTCAGGATTTGTACACTACTCTTCCCAAATACATTACATATCAGTGAATTTTTCGTCGTTTAGCTCAAGCAGTGGCCCAGCAAAGTAGTCATGACATCGCTGAAAGTATGGACCGTGGTATCTGCGCAGATGTAGGATGCCAGATATCTATTGCCATCGTGTCAAACTGGTTTCTATTCCCAATAAAGTGAAGGGTACTCCCCCCCGCATCAAGGGGCTAACATACTCATTAATCTCATTACAAGCAATCCCTAATGATGGGATGACCCTACCCCACAGACCGATGCCGATACCATGGTTAGACCATCGCAGATCTGAATCTCGTCTTTGTCTGCTCCATCTGCCTGAGGAATCCATACTGGCATAGATAGGTTTCGTTTTCACGGTTTTCACGCTTTTCAGACAGTTTTCAGGATGTATCTCCAGTCGACCTCAAAAAAGACGACCGATTTTCCGATGCACCATGACACTGGAGCTGGAGCACTGGAGTGGCCCTCGAAAGCTCCCGGGCATCCCGAAAATGGGGGTTACCATTTCTTCGGAATAACGGAATAACCTCACTATGTCCAGGACCCTAGGAGTTATGATGTTGGCTTGCCCATAATGGGGGGAATTCAGATGCAATTAAGGCCTAATTAGTGGGAAGTTTTGAGTTTTAAGCCGGTCCTTTTCTTTGGAGAAACAGCCAGGGTGATTTACCACAAGATGGCCGTGATGTGGATTTTGGTCGACCATTGTTCCGTAGAAGCCTGAGAGAAATCCCATGATTTTGAGTGCTTTTTTTGTCCCGGCACCTCAAAAGTGTCGTGAAGAGACAACAAGTATTGCATCCCAAAATCTCTGTGGTTTGTTCTACAGCTGGATGATATAGCTGGTTCTACAATAATTTTGGTTCTACAATTATATAGTATGACAACAATTATATAATATTGGTTCTACAGCTGCTCCCTATACGTCATGATTCAGCCCATTTGACCAGTAGCTTTGGATACCTTGGGACAGTTTTGGAACAGGTTGAAGCCACCAACTAGTCACTCTGCTCGTCTTCCTGCCTCAATGTTGGTTCTACCACAGACAAGGGGAATCCACATGAGCATACATGAGCAACCGATGAAATGATTGGATGAACGGACAAGGCTTGGACTTAAGATATCTTGAGATATCCAAATTTCCGGAAAACAACTTCACAACCCTCATAGTATGAGCATCGGTCAGTGCAAAGACAAATGTATTTGCAATTGATGTCCGTCCTTCCCCTCAAGCAAAAAAAAGCACCTGGTTATATCTTAGGTTTATGTTTATGTTATATGCCACTGATCCAGCACACCTAGCAATTATCAAAGATCTATTTGTTTGTTCTTTTCGGCATCGGCGACTCGCAAGTATCTAGTGTCTCCATTTTGTGACACGCTTTTTGAAGCTTAGACTTAGCCTTTTTCAAGTGAGACGAATTGAAGTTCAACATAGTGCAACCGCGTTTTCCTGGCCAGGGTTCGAGAATCATCCTGCAGACGGAAACATTCAGTTGGAACAGGTTGGAACAGGTTGGAACAAAACCTGATCATTGATCCAAGAACCAATCGGAGCCAAGAACCGCCCCCTGCCATGCCGCATGGCTTGTGGAGAGGTGCCGGACCGATCTGATGGACCCAGAAGGGGGACCTGCCTATGTTTACCTATTGAAAATGTGGCTATGTATGGCTATGTTAGTGTACCAGAGGGTATTCTTACCTGGTAAAGCATCGTATTTGGTGGTACCCAGTTTTCTCCCTTACGCAAATTAGCCAATTTTGACCACCCAATGAGCCCATTTGCCATTATTTGCCACTGGAATAGGATGACACAAGACGCAAAGTTTTGGACCCTGAGATTGTACCAACAGTCTTGTTTCTTTTGTGCACATGATCTGTGCGTTGTGCCCCAAACTGAAGGGTTCATATACTGTTATAAGTTATTCTGGCTTATTTTCCATCCTTTGAAATATGTTGAAATGCAAGTACCTTGCAGTAATGCTCAAAGTTCTCAAGAAAACGAATAAAGTTGCCATTTTTTGGCGCGATTTCTCAGATTCCTCCAAAACGGCCCGTGTTGTCTCCAATTTATGGCATGGTTTGCAGGGAAACCATGATTTTCCAAAGCATGTTTCCAGATACTTCCTGAGAAGGGACTAGTCGCCCAGCAAATTAATACCCCAGATTAGTACTTTCTCCGAAGGTATGGCTGGATCCATGAGGTACGTTGATTTTTTTTAGCGTCTACAAGGTGGTGCCCTTCAATGATCTTTGTTGGCTATACCCCAAATGAACTAGTTTGATTGATTTATCTACCATAAACATCCATAAACCATAGAATTCACCCAGCAAATAAGCCAGGGCTGGAAGCTGGCTTCGGTGCAGCTGGTTCTCCCACAGTTGCATGGCAGACCTTGGGGATGGGAAAATGGGATCCCTGCCACCATTTCGAAGGCAAATTTCATAGGGAAAATGGATGAATGTGGTGATTCACCGGCAGATTTAGGGCTAGTTTTGGGGGTAGGTACATGTAGTTACACTATTTTCAGACCCCACATCCGGCAGGTCTTCTTTTTTTCAGACATGGGACTTCCATCGGGGATTCCAAGGGGTGGCCCTTTGGGATCTTGGATCCATCGGGGATGGTCCCTATGGTCCCTGGGTTTCCTGGGTCCCCTGGGTCTCCGTCGAGGCCTTTTATGATGTGAAGTGCGATCCAGGATTTCACTGTGTCTCGAAGGCGACCTGGAGGACCTGGAGATCTCTGATGGTTTCGATGTTTTCTCGGGCCAAGACTGGCTATCTTGATGGTTTATCTTGATATTTTAAACCAGGTATCTTGATGGTTTATCCTTTCGGTAAGTGTCACCGGATGATACCTTGATCACTGGGTGATTCAGGTGGACGCCATGTTCCTTCAACCAATGCTCTGGCAAGAAATCTGAGTCTTAGGCACTTAGGTGTTCTTTCTAAAAGGCAGGTTCCACCAAAGGCTTCAGCGCGGAAAGGTGTCTAACTTGGTCCAAGTGGCTTAAAATCCCCGACTTCCATCGCCAGATCAGCGACTTTGGGCAGAACCATGACGGGCACCTGGGACCGCAGATGTACAAGGACCAAACGTGGCAATGGACAAGTGCCTATTGATGACTGGTTGGTGTTTGGAACATGAATGGATTTGTTTCCCATATATTGGATCTACTCCCAGAGGGACTATCTCCTGAGTATGGGATGAAATATTGGTTATATGTATGTATGTGTATATATATATATCTGGTTGGGGATATATTGGGAATTTAATCATCCCAACTGACGAACTCATATTTTTCAGAGGGGTAGGTCAACCACCAAGCAGATGATTTTCTCAGCTACGAACCTCCATTTACTGCGTAATTAGTTCAGGCATTTCCCAGCCAGCCACGTTTGATGAAACCGGAGGGGATGTGTTAACATGGGTGGTCAAAACTCGTTGGTACCCTGGTGATCTGACAAGAATCGCTGGTGAATGGATGCAAATGGATGTTCCGCACGAATCCCAATATATATATATATACATACGATATCATACGATAGTAAATCAAAGGAGTTGAGTTGATCCATCCTCATACACCTCAATGCATTTACCCAGAACATGACCCAAATGAAAGTAGACGGAACATGTAGCAGGAGTACAGTGTTAGTGATGTTTCTTCTGGGCTGTTCCGGCGGTTTGATGGCTGAAATGCATCGCTTAATTTCTTGGTTTGACAGGTGGGATCTAAATGGCGTTAGCCTACGAGGATGGATCCCGCGGTACCCAAAAAAAGAGATGATCAGCTGATGGAATGGTTGCAGCCCAGAATCCCGATTGCAATGATATAGGCAATACTTCACACTTGATCGATCTATCCATCTATTTATCCGTCTGTCTATCTATCTATCTATCTATCTATCTATCTATCTATCATTATCTATCTATCTATCTATCTATCATTATCTATCTATCATTATCTATCTATCTATCTATCTATCTATCTATCTATCTATCTATCTAATAAATAGTGACAATATGTAATATAAATCTAATTATATACTATATATATATTATACACATATGTAGACATATCCCTGTATCCAAAATATACATATATATATATATATATTATATATATATATATATCGTTATATACGTATACATATCCAGTATATATATATAGACATATATATATATATCACTCTATTATATATAGTGTGTATATATATATTATATACGTACATGAATCATTATATAAATCTTTGTGACTGCGTATCTGTATAATACGTGAACCAAGGAACTTCTCTGAGAAGGAAGTGGGGAAAGAGGCCATCTCCATCCGCTACAATGGCGCTTTTGAGCACCTTGGCATGGCCGCCAGCCGCCTGGAAAACGCACCATGAAACGTTGGGATTTAACGGATTTAACCATCAAAGATGTGGGATTTAAATGATTTAACCATGAAACATGGTGATCAAAAACAACACAAATTCTCTTATAGTCGGATGTATTGGGATTGTTTTTTTCCGCCCAACTTTCAATGTTCTGGTACAAAACTTCTCTGGTGTGATCCTTGAAAAAACGACCTGGAATGGTAGGGTAATCGACCTGACTTGAGCCTATGACAAAGGTGCATAATCCGGGTTTGTCTGAAAATTTTGAGGAAAAACACTATGTAAAAATTCCACACGCCCATTGTGCCTGGAGAATCTCACTTTGCAATTGCTGAGTCACTATATGGCTAGGAAATTTAGCAACAGAAACTTTTGTACCCCATTTATGGTGCGGGTTGGTGCGAACCATCTACTTTCAAGAAATTGACGGTCATCCAAGTGTACGTATACGGTATGTATATGTATTATGTATACCGTATGTGTTCATACATAATCATCCTGAAGTAGATAGAATATCAAACATATTTGCAACTGAGGATTTCTTGAAATACCCATATTCTATCTACTCCAGGAACCATATATTGAGGTTTCCCAAGTCATGTGGGTGCCACCCCCATCCAACTCAGACCATGACCGTCAGGGTGGGCTGCCCAGCGCGTGGCTTCTCCTTTCGCACGGGAGAGTGTAGCGACATTGGACAAGGCGCAAAATATCACTGTCCCTTGGCCTTGATAAATCCTTGGAGAAATACGTCCAACGAACATTTTTGGGATTTAAGCAACGAAAATAAAGGGATGTGATACATCGAAAAATGGGGATTGAATCCGCCAAAAAGTGGGATGATATTGTGATTATTCTGGGGGTATAACAATGAATGGGATCTATAATATACGGAAACATTGGGATTGTTCTTCGGGAATCAAACATGACTAGCTGGGAAATCCCCGAACTAAATTGAAGATTTATAGCTGGGAAAATCTTCGAATCGTTGCTGGTCGATTTTCCAGCAAGCCATGTTAAATCATTGCCCCTTGGCAAACACTAAGTTGATGGATTTTTCATATGAATCTGGGGAAATTATAGCGCCCCCCGCCATGACCCAGCCCCAGTTCGATGCGGGGAATTTTCCATATTGGTCTACTAATCTATTGGAAAGGGAGCTGCCAATCCATGGAATAGCTATACAAAGCAGTAGAACCTGTTCGCAACCAGCTTTTTGACGATGATCAATAAAATTGCTGCTGCATATGGATTTACAATGGTATGGATCTATACGGTTGAGTTTGCGGCCGAAAATTGCTGGACATATCCATTTTGTTCCAGGTCATTCACTCTGTCCGCATGGCTGCGAAGATATTTTCCGATACCATCGATTTCTGCTATTCAATGATATGATCTGAGTTTTCTCTTTTATCATGCGCCCATCGCCCCCAAGGTTGGTCCTCCAACCGTTTCGAGGCCGATGACTTGCCAGGGAAGGGGTCAATGGTTGGTCAATGGTATGGGATAAAATAGGTTGGTTAATGATGGCAGATTCATTGTCAATGGAGTATGAATGGAATATTAATGGAAGTATGAATGGAATATTAATGGAAATCAATCATTAATAAACTCTTTTCATGGAATATTGAATATATAATACCCTCCAGTCATCAAACGTGGCTAACTGGGAAAAAGTGGGAAATCCCCGAACTAATTGGAGCTTGCAATGCTGGGAAAATCATTGAACTAAATTATGGATTTTCTAGCTAGCCATGCTTCATGACCGCAGGGTACATGTCCTCTTTCGGAGATTTTGAACATTGCCTTTAGATTCTTTAGATGGTTGCTGAACATGAAAATCATGCCTCAGTTGTTGGGCAATGTGTAGACTGGACGTGTCCGGCTCCATCATATATGAGGCAGTTCCGAAGCCTTAAGGAGCCGCAAACGACCTTATGTGAAATGATGGTCCGCAGGGAGGAATCTCCCAACAATGACGGTAAATTAGTGGATCATCAGCATTGACCCAGAGAATATGGTAGATAGCAGAAACTGTCTACGGGAATAAACCCACAAACCATATCCAAGTTTGCCATTTGCAGAGGTTATGGATCATTCCAAGCATGTCCAAACATTTACAAACCATACCAACTAGGATTTACATTTTGCCATTGGTTTCAACGCAAAATTCTTACTCATCATTGCATGGTTTTGTCTGAAAATCGGGTACGCCCAAACTCCACTGGTTGACCGTCAATTTTCGCATTAAATGACCACAATTGAAGGCTTGGAGGTAACCCAATTTTCAGTCACCACCATTTAATCTTAAGTTGAATGTATGGTATATATATGTAATTATATGTATATATACACATACATACATATATATATACAACATACATATATATATATACACATATATGTATACCTGTACATATATAATATACATATATATATACATATATATACATATATATATATACATATATATGTATGTATACCTGTACATATATAATATACATATATACATATATATATATATATATATACGTATATATACATATATATATATACATATATATACATATATATATATACATATATATATATATATATACGTATATACATACATACATACATACATACATACATACATACATACTTACAATATACATGTATATATATATATACATTTCAAATCCCCTTGGGAATTTATTCTGTAAAATGGGCATGTCTCCAGATAGGAGCATTTTTTGTACAGATTTAACCTCTCATTTTTGGGGCTCGAGTGGGTTTCTCATTTTATAGAGACCTTGGGGGGGTCAGATGATGTTAACCTAGAGCCAGAAGGTCATGCCATTTCATGCCCATCCGGGTCATAGGTTCCCATTTTATGGTGGGTGAAGCTGTTAGTTTCAGCTTTCAATAGGCTTTCATCCAAAATGCCACAATGATTTGCCCCAAAATCGCGCATCCAAACAAGTGATCTCCATAAATCCCATGAGTTCCCGAAAAATGCTGTCCCCCTCCAAGCCTCCAAAAGCTTCAAGATATCCTAACTTGAAGCATATTCAACACAAGTTAGAACAGCTATGAACAGCCCAAATCAGCCCAAGACAGTCAGAGCATGTCAGGGTATGTTTGTGTGTTCTTTTGTTTGGCATTTTGGCGTTGTTCATTTCTTGTCCATAGTTTTCAATTTTGCAGAGGCACAATCTGGATCAATCTAGCAACAGCAACACATTCATTCAATAATCATCAGTATTCATCAACACTTCTCCTCTGGAAAACCCAAAAAGGCCCACTGCAAAATGGGAAAATATCGATGGAGACATCGGACCATGATCGTTGATCCAAAAATATCAATCACGGGGCCAGAACTGGGGCCGCCGAGAGATCGATTTTTGGCACCAGTCTCCCCAGAATTGATGCCCAAAATACCACAAAAACCAAAAAAACGTCCCACATCATACCACTATAAAATCAAAAAATATCAGACACCTCAAGTTTGTAGGGGCCCAGGGGTGGGTCCTAAAAGGTACCATTGTCCTTTATCTTGACCACCAAAATTACCAAAACAAACGGATCCTTCAACCAGGGCGACCAAGAACCCCACTTCTCATCACCGAAAAAAGGAAGTTCAGAAGATTTCAGAAGTCTGGGTTGGTCATGGACGGCCATGAATTCCCAATTTATTCCATGCCAACCCATGTTGTGGAATGTCATGGATAGCAAATGGATTGAAATAGAGTGAAATTGTATCAAAATCTATCAAACAGATGCAACTTGAAGCAAATTGATCATAATATCATATACGGTACATCATACAATAATCTTCAGTATTCATCAAACATTGATCTGGGAACCCCAAAAGGGTCCACTAGAAAATGGGAAATGATGGAACATGGGAATCTATGAGATTCCATGGAGGCGTTGAACTGAACCACTGCAAATCCAAACTATCAGCCAAATAGAAACACAATTGAAAAATATTGAACCATCAACCCTGTAGGTGCCAGAAGTGGGATTTATGAGATCTCCAAACATCCCACATCAGGTTAGGAGACTATGAAATGGGAACACATTGACCCTAGAAAATCAGGGTGTTCCAGAGTACATACATACATATATATATATTATTTATTTATTTATTGATTTATTTATTTATTTATTTATAATCTCTATAGAATGGGGACCCATGAAACCAAAAAAATCCTTGGTTTAAGGTGTGTTAAGGAAATCTGGACATATGCTAGTGTCACATGCCCCCATTCTATAGTTTGTCCTGGGGTCATGAATAAAATAAACGTAGGCTCGACGGTATCTCATGGGTTTCCATTCTATAGTCTTTGAAGGGTTGTGAGGCTAAGTGCTAATCTCTACAAACTTGATATTATTCTCATCTTATAGAGGTGTACCCTCCCTATGGGAGGTCATGGGTTCCCATTTTATAGAGGGCCCTGTTGGGGGGAGTTGTAGACCGCCGTTTTATATCTATACAATTGGGACCTATGACCCTCCCACTTAATCTACAAGAGGATCATATATATATATACACACTTACACATCCCTATTATGTCCTCAGCTACCAATATGTAACGTATTTTTTGTTGGTTGAGTCCCGTTAAATCCCATATGTATATATATATATAATGTAATGTAATGTAATGGAATGTAATGGAATGGAATGGAATGGAATGGAATGGAATGGAATGGAATGGAATGGAATGGAATGTATGTATGTAATTAATGTATGTATGTAATTAATGTATGTATGTAATTAATGTATGTATGTAATTAATGTATGTATGTAATTAATGTATGTATGTAATTAATGTATGTATGTAATTAATG
>Ga0126342_10004142_pt1 | contig 24515 bp, 24 predicted proteins | sample Cyp1metagenome_FD_92528 | JGI IMG/M metagenome (GOLD analysis project Ga0126342, IMG submission 92528) | Coral microbial communities from Lord Howe Island, Old Settlement Bay, Australia - Cyphastrea 1 metagenome | ecosystem: Host-associated > Invertebrates > Cnidaria > Coral ...
ATGTATGTATGTATGCATGCATGTATGTATGTATGTATGTAGAATGTATGTAGAATGTATGTATGTATGTATGTATGTATGTATGTATGTAGAATGTATGTATGCATGTATGTATGTAGAATGTATGTATGTATGCATGCATGCATGCATGTATGTATGTATGTAGAATGTATGTATGTATGTATGTATGCATGTATGTATGTATGTAGAATGTATGTATGTATGCATGCATGTATGTATGTATGTATGTAGAATGTATGTAGAATGTATGTATGTATGTATGTATGTATGTATGTATGTAGAATGTATGTATGAATGTATGTATGTATACATGTATGTATGCATGTATGTATGTAGAATGTATGTATGTATGCATGCATGCATGCATGTATGTATGTATGTATGTAGAATGTATGTATGTATGTATGTATGTATGCATGTATGTATGTATGTAGAATGTATGTATGTATGTATGTATGCATGCATGTATGTATGTATGTATGTATGTAGAATGTATGTATGTATGTATGTATGTATGCATGCATGCATGTATGTATGTATGTAGAATGTATGTATGTATGTATGTATGTATGCATGCATGTATGTATGTATGTATGTATGTGTGTACCGATGTAAACACGTAAATATGCACATATATATATATATATATGTGTGTGTGCATGTGTATATATATATATGCAAAGGGAGCTTCTGATTTGATCCTCACCCCCAACTTCGGCAACAAGTCGATCTTCTAAAAGCTATCCCACTTTGGGTGGCTGAAACATGGGCTCCTTAAAAGCATTTGAAGGTTTCTCCCAGTTGGCACCGTGTAAGAGGTGCTTGGGAGATGGAGTAGCTGGTTGAAAGAAAACGTCTCTACTTACCATATAATTCTATACACAAAAAAATAAATGTTCTGTGTATATATAATATATATATATATATATATATGTGTGTGTGTATGTATGTGTGAATGTGTATATATATGTATATATGTGTGTGTGTGTGTGTGGGGTATTTGTGTGTGTGTGTGCGTGATACATTTACATCTACAATAAATATGACTATATATATATATATATGTGATACAACAGAGAGCCCGCCTCGGGCGCTGGCGCTGGCGCTGGCGCCGCTTCCGCCTCGGCCGCCTCGGCCGCTTCGGCCGCTTCGGCCGCTTCAGCCGCTTCGGCCGCTTCGGCCTCGGCCTCGTCGGCCTTGTCGGCCTGGGAAGCTGGCGCTGGCGCCTCGGATGGCGCGGGATGGAACTGGTATTTCTTATACCTTATACAATCATACAACTATCATACAACTAAATGATACAACTATGAGTCAGATATTTAGGGATGAAAATAAAACTATCAGTCCGCTTTTTTGGAAGTGAAAATCTTGGGGCTTCCAGTTTTGCGGTTAGTTTTTGTGACCATAGTTATATGGAGCACAAAAACCAACGTATGGAGGTTGCTACCATGCTATGCCGCCCGGCAGGCTGAAGAAAGTGGGGTATCCCCCATCCATTTCTCCCCGGCCTGGTGAGGCCAAGAAACCACCATCATCTCAAGCTATGGAGGCTATACTCCTAGTCATACCCCAGCCAAATCATTCTAACAATGGTAAATTCCCATTCTCACTACATGAAAATCCCGCGAAATGACAACTTTTCATGGTAAAATCCCATGAAAATCCCAGAAATTTAGGGTTGTCCCATAAAAATCGGGCACATCCCTGGCTTTGCCTCCAAGGCACCCAGAGCTGTTCGAAGTGACCGGTCAAGGTCAAGGGCGCCAGGACTACCGAGGGCCTCAAGTAGATCAAAGGGTACCCTCTGGTAAACTAACAGTTTGCTATTGAAAATGGCCCAGTCGAAATCGTTGTTTTACCCATTGACAGCATGGTGATTTTCCATCGTTTTTTGTATGTTTACCAGAGGGTAGATCGAAGGGTAGGTATCCACATGAAGCAACCACGAAGAAATATTCAACAGCCGCCCCAGAACCCTCTGTTTAGTATTGGAGCTCACTTTGGAAATGCGCAATCTCCGGGTGTTCACCGGGTAACTCAATCGACTGGGGTAACCGGTTTCACCCCAGGGCCATCACCAAGCCCATGCCCTCGAAATCTCATCCAAGAGAAATAATGTTCAGAAAAAATGAGCCATTGTTTGGGTGCTTGCCTCAACTCACCAAAATATTCATGGTATTGCGGGTGCCCCCACCTAAATTCCAAATAAACAGAGTCAAATCTTGATCCAGAGATTGCCCTCTACATGTTCACATGATATCAGATAGCTACTCTCTGGTAATCGTGGCAATCCGGAAATCCCACCAAAAAACTGATGCTTCGAGGCGAAAATCATCGAACTAAATTCTATGAATGGGTGATTTTCCAGCAAGAAAGGCCATCCCTTCTGCCACCAGGCTCTTCGTAGGAAGCGGCCAAGTCTTTGAGATCGTCGGCCCTCGCTTCGGATGCCATGGGTAGCAACTGTGAAAAAGTGGATAGCAATGGCAAAACTCTATCTATGCATGGGTTTATCATGGTTTATCCCATGTATATGTGTATGTAGGTGTGTATATATATATATATGTATATATATACATATTTATATATATATATATATATGTGCGTGAGTGTGTTATATTATATATATATATGATATTTTCCACATATGTATAAAATTTATTGCTAATTTAATTATGTAATTGTCTATTTAGAATTATATATATATATATACAATATATATTCATATATTTAATATGGATTAATATGGTAAGTGATCCTAACCTGTACCCTCCGGGGCAAATTGGCAATATGGCGAACAACCCTGGCTTCCCGTCCCAAAAATGATCTACTTTCACGGTGAGTTGTTCATATCTATTAGTTGATTCGATGGTATGTGATGCTATGTGCATATCCTACGATATCCCAAAAGTCATGGGCATACTAACCCTCGAACAGATCGAAAGTTCTGTTTTTTTAATTGTTTTAGGGTTGGATTTTACCAACTTTGCCGTCTTTTTTGGGGGTTGCTGTATGGGTCTAGGTCAAAATGGTGGGGCCAAGAATTCTCTGCGGTCCCTTGGGTCTTAGTTGACTCATACCTACATGTAGGTTTCCTGAGGCATTGGAAGTACCCCTAGTTATCATCCATCTTATATCATGGGATTTTCCATGCAATCAACCATTTCTAAACCATCCAGCTAGCTGCGGCTAGCTCCATGACTATGGAACCCCCCCATGGGTTATCAACCAATCAACCCCTACAAGTCCAGCATGACCCCCGAAGATCGAGATCCGAGGCGCAAAGTGAGGCGCCCGCTGTGCACCAATGGCTCGATGAGAAAGGGCGGCTGTCCCTGCCGGGCGCGCTCCTGGAGCTGAAACCCCATGGAATTACCACGGCAAGCCTGGATTTTGAGCTCATAAAAGCTTGGTGGTTCGTGTGATTTTCTGCAACTTTGCAACTTTAACCAAATGTTGGAAAACAATGTTTAATGATGAGGGGTCCCAGTACATATCATTATACTGGATTGTGATAGTCCCGCCAATATATTGAGTGGAGATTTTGACCCATCAACCAGCTGGGAAGTTGGAAACTGCTTCACTATGATGTGGTTGAAAAATTCAAATCGTAGCTCCTTGGCTGCCTTCACCATTTAACAGGGAATGATGCTCCCCATAGTTCCTGTAGGCTACATCAACTTCGTGCGATTGATTGCGAGTGTGCAACATCAACTTCTTGGCTTTGAGATGAGGATAGCTTCTACAAGTGCCATCCTAATCTGGGGAAGAGAAATGATGGAAATGATGAAAACTGACGTGATGGATCGATGAATGAAGTTACCCTCTGGTAAACTAACAGCTTGCGAACTTGAAAATGGGGATTTACAGTGGATTTAGCCATTAAAAATGGTGATTTTCCATAGTTACGTAACAGTTTACCAAAGGGTAAATTCGAGAGGCCCATTCTCCTGGCGTTTCTCGGAGGCCCATTCCGAGAAGCGCGAACAGCGCCTCAAGCACCTGGCCGCCGTGCCAAGCGCAAAGATTGGCACCTGATTCCTGAGCCAATGTGGGGAGGATTTTTCCAAATCCCCAAGTTCTGGTCAAGAAACCATAAGAAACCCCCCATGTGTTTTTTGTTGCATGTTTTTTGCTACTTTTAAGTTCAGCCCAAGAATCTTCGGATTGAAGTCGCTTTTTGTGGCCCCATTTCTTGCGTCACTTGCTGATTTCTTGATCCCCTTCCCAAAACCAGTTGCTATAACTCCCCATGAATCCCCCATCAACGGAGGTCACATGGTAAACCCAATTATAAACTAACCCCCAAGATCTACATTTTGTTGGGTGCGATTTCATCCATCCACCATGGTAAGTTTATGGCAGCCGTCCGGTTGCCGGGGGAAGCCCCAGCCATGGAGCTGACACCCGGCCGTCCCAGTGTCTCTGCTGGCAGTTCCGCAATGGCTTTGGCCAAATGCTCCGTGAGGTCTGCCACGAAGGCCTCACAGATGCCATGGCCCAAAACAGCTGCAGTTGGGCTGACTTTCATGGCGAAAAAACTATGGTTGAACTGCGGTAGAACTATGGTAGAACTATGGCAATATAACTGGAATATGGTAACATGAATGCGATATTGATGGAATATGGATGGGATATAAACTGTGAACTGTCCACCTTGGATTTGCGGATCCGGAAGCTGTTGATTCCTCAGTCATGGATTGAATGTCCCAGTGAGAGAATGTTCAAAAGCATCAACTGGGCAAATCGGAAGGTTTTCATCGGTATAACTATGGTAATGGAATATTCGTGGAATATTCATGGGATATTCATGGAATATTCATGGAATATTCATGGAATATTCATGGGATATTCATGGGATATAATGGATATTAAAGGGAATAACCCCCTATATAATTTTGGTATATATATATGTTAAGAGGATGTGACCATCAAAAATGTTGTTTGAATGGGACTTTGATGGAATGATGATGGGGAATTAAACATTGCTGGGAAAACGTTTATCTATGGATATAATAACGGTATAACTATGATCATAACCCCAAGAGCCTGTGGTTCTACATGGTGGAACGTGCAACTGCACCCCTACAAAAAAGGGCCAAAAAGATCGAACGCCAAGGCGTCCATATTGTTTAAACGGCAGAATGTTTTGTGTTTGAGCTGCTGGTGGTTTCGTTAGGGTTGGTTGCGGGCAAAAATGGTGCGGTGGCGGGGTAAATCTGAGTTTGGAATCGACAAACAAAGTGTTTAAACTCACAAAAACTGGTTGCTGAAGGGCTGGAATTACATGTTTTAGCCAAGAAACATCAGCACACACAGCGATTTTAAACCTAATTAAACGAACAAATATGTTGAATTCAGATTTCAAACCCAGCAGTTTGGATACAGCGACTGATATTCATTTTGAACTAGTGCGTGGCCCTGCATAACATCACATCCATTCAAAAGTCCTATTGTTTTAAAACATTTCAAAATTAAGTTCTCACATTGACATGTTGGAGGGGAAAAAAAAATCCTTGCCCTACTTGCTCAAGACCTGACAGCTCAACTTCACGATACCCCATTTTCTGATGGTTTCTCCACATACTGGTAACAGCAAAATAATCCAAGATTGGGTTTTCTAGGGTTTGCTTTAGTATTGAAACCCATTGTTCTTTAGGGTATGCATCCCCCCCAGGCCTGCATGTGGAGGTTCAGTGGCACCAACAAATTGCCCCCAGCCGCAATTACGGTTGCAGCCTGGCTAAGGGAAAATCGACCATCTACAAATTGATAGATGTCCATGGAAACCAGAATTTTCACCCCTTTGCATCACGGATTTCCCGCAAATGTTCGCCCCGACTCATCTGCGATGGTTTGCAATTTGTTTGGGGGATTCATCCTTGGAAAACTGAATGATGTGAGGTCTCGTCAAGCAGTCATACATGATGCCAACTGTTTTGCAGCTGCAGGATCAATAAGGCCAAACATCCACTTTCAAATTTTATGGGCAAAACCATGGCCCACCTGAAAACTGTTTTGGACAACACAGGGTGCCGTGAGATCAAATCCTCGTTGAACACCTCCTTTGCTTCATTGCCCACCGGCAATGCCACACAACCAACCGCCATTCGTCAAAACTTACCAGCCATATCCACATGTGGTTTTGGTTACGGTATTGTGCTGGTGTTTTCACCTTGCAAAGAAGCCAGCTTTGAAACATGTCCTCAACCTCTCCCGCCTGCTTGGCCGCTTCCAGCAGCTGTCGCTCCATGGGCGGAATGTCTGTATCACCAAGGCCTGCCGAGTCGCCAAGTTTTATGTGGTGAGAATGGTCCTCCGTGCCTCCCTTCCTCCTTCCCTCCCTTTCCGTAGTTCTGCCTCCTGCATTCTATCCCTGCCCCAAACCTCCGCGCAAACCACACGACACGACGCGGCGCCTTCCTAACTCATTTTGAGCTCCCCTCCGGTGATCAAACGTAACAACAATGGGGAAACAAAACATGGGTGGTTTCAGGTTAAAACCACCATTTGTAAGGCTTCCCCTGGTCATGTTTCGTTTCCCAAGGGTGGCTGAACCATCTGCGGAGCCCCGTTGGCACACAGCAGGAGGGCGACTTCAAACCCAGCGGCCGCCTCCCAGAAGCACCAAGGCGTCTGATGTTGTCAGCGCCTTCCAACCGGGTCAGGTGGCAATGCTGGTCAAAACGGGCCGGCCCAGCGGTTGGTTTCCTGGCGGGTTGCCTATTAAAATTTCCAATGGTTCCATCTTCTCCACCTTTAGTGCTTTAACGCGTCACCATGCAGTAGGTGAGGGAAGCAAAAACTGTTTTTCCCGTCATGTCATGCTATTTGAACTGGTCGAGGTCTTCAAGTGGTTCGCCCAAGACATTTTACAATTCACCTGGTATGGCATGCTAAGATCCAATGATTCTCAGATATCCCTTCTTGATTTCACCTTGTGTTTTTGAGCCATGTATAGTCGTCCAAAGCCAAATATAATATATCCTATCTGGTCATTTCCAATCATTTCCCAATGGCTATGTTCTACCTTGGTGAAATTGTTTCACTGAAGAAAGGGCCAGCAGTTTGGCGCAGGCTGCTGGCTGTTTACAGTTCCTCGCGCATGCCTTTGAACAAAAATCCCCTTGGAGGAGAAGCCTCCACCAGTTCCGTCCGGTTTTCCCACCAAAGAAACAAGTTCAATAAGTTTCAATATGTTCCCGTCAATTTTCTTAGGATCTCAGGGGCCCTACCATTCAAAGAAAAATGAAAGAAAGTGTGTTTGGAGGGTCAGCTTTCAAGCGAGAGAATGCTTGAATTGCGCGTGCCGAAACATCTTTTCATTGGTGGTGCTGAAATCGAAATCGCAAGGGTAAAATCCCAATTTCGGTTTGTCTGAAAACAGAATACCGCACAATTCTATGGGTTAAAAATAAATTTATCATGAATTCGGCTAGGCACAATCACGCAAAATCCACCATTGTTGGACAAACCCAACCTTTGATGGGTCCCCTTCAAATTGGTGATATCCGACTGGGCCAGCGTTGATGGCGGTGAAGATACTCACAACATGACCCTTCTATGGATCTTCGCTGAAATTCTGCTGGAGTCCCATGACTTGGCGGCCTAATCTCTGCATCAAAAAGTCCATGCTCAAAGTGGAAATTCAAGGGAAATTTCAAGCAGTCCACTGCCCAATCTTAGATACCCTGCAGAAATCTCAACTCGTCAGCGGGTTAGTATATATCAACCCAAAATGGCAAAGCATAATAAAGGTACTGAAGTTGCCAAAAAGCGCCGGTCCAAGGTACAGAATCCGACAGCTCAAGCTGTGGGTCGCGCCAGGTTTAAAGTCCCTATGGTGCGGCGGTGCTTCCGGCAGCGGGACCAAAAAAATCAATCAGCCGCGCAGGGAGAAAAAAAACGAGTCGTCCTCCTCCTCGTCCTCATCCTCATCATCATCATCATCATCATCATCATCATCAATAGTAATAATGATAGCAATCTAATATACAGATGCATGTATGATAATGATAATAATAATGATGATAATGATTAAAAATATATATATATAGTGATAATAATAGTAATAACAGTAGCAATACTCATAATAATAATGATAATAGTAATAATAGTCACAGTAATAATAACTATAATATTCATCATCATCATCATCATCATCCTTGCCTAAGCACTATTTTCATCTATGTTCATTATCATTTAGTACTATCATTTATCACCATCACTATGAATATTACCATCATTCATCAAATTTATATCTCCCACCCATTCGATCCCCAGAGCCATCCGAAAACCAGGCGCCCCTGCTGCCGATAGAGCTGCGCCGCGGGAGCCCATGGCCCCCATGGCCGCAGCGATGGCGCCCACCATGACGCGCAGGCCGTGGCATTCCAAGACCCACAAAGCGCTGCCCAAACCAAGGCCTCAAGCAATGAGGCCAGGGGCTGACTGGAAAACGCCTCCAGTATGCATAGATAGATGCGTATCTATATAATACTAGATGGATAAAGATAGAGATTGAGATTGAGATTGATATTCGATATTAGATTCAGAGGTTGATAGAGATTGATAGAGATTGATAGAGATTGATATTATGCAGATATTAATATTAGGCATTGGATATTGGACATTAGATATTGGATATTAGATATGGACATAGATATAGATGTTAGATATAGATGTAGATTTAGATACAGATATGATATGGATATAGTTGGGCAGTATAATCCCCGAACCAATCATCAACCAACAAGGGTTTAGGAGCAACTGCGAAAAAAAACCATATGAGCTAGCGCCTTTTTGGAGGGGTATCGGGTACCGATAGATTTCCATGAGCCAGGGTTGGAAGAGAATCTCTGGCCAACGAGCTCGACGACAAAAAAACCAAGCTGCAATCAGAAATGACTCCGGAGAGAAAAAAAACACTAATCTCTGCGTGTGTGTGTGTGTGTGAGTATGTATATGTTTATGTGATTTTGTGTATACAAATATGGATCTGTAAATGTATCCATCACATTCCGAAAATCATCAGGTTTTGACTCAAAAACTCGGATCCCCAGCCGCAATCTAATGGCTTCACCAGCACTGGCGGCTGCGAAGGCTTCTCTAAAAGCACCTCCTGGCTGGCTTTGGGACCTCAAAATGTTGAAGAAAATATGGGGCAAAAAGAAGCGATGGTTTCGAAAATCGTGTTCCTAGTAAAATGTGCCATTTGGGGGGCATAGCTTACACATGTCAACAGAAGTAAGTTTTTGTATTTTTCTGCTGCGACATGAAGGAGTGAGATGGCGGTCACAACCTGTTCTCCTTTGTTATAGCACGCAGTACAGCTGAATCATCACTCTCTCTCACCAGGGTTTTCTTAACAAGGCGATCGTCTCACCACAGGAATGGGGAAATAACAAAATCCATCAGCGATTGCGGGCATTTCTGGGCTCATTGCTCAACCCCTAAACCTTTCAGTTCTATGGACCTAAATGGTGCGAGGTCCTGGTTGTAGCTGACCTCCGTCAACGTGCCAAAAGCCTCCTCTGCGGAAAAAAACTGGTCCCGTTTTGCCTCTTCAGAATGGAACACAGAACCTGGTTTCTTACACTCGGAGGATTGGTCCAATCCAAAAATCTACAGGACAGCGTAGGTCCTTTTTGAAGCGTCAAGTTACCAAGTTCCTGCAGGTTTTTCCCTTCAGCTAATTCGGGGATCGGTGATTTTGGGGGGCATTCAAAACTGACCCTTTTCCGTGAGGACAATTGTCATGAACCAGGGGGTTTTGTCTCATCCTATTTTTGGACAAACAGCTAGGGTAAACAAGCACTGGGTGCTGGAAACTTGCTATGGAACATTTGGATGTTCCAATGATCCAAAATCATCAAAAATCAGCTGTGGAAGGAAGGAAACCCAGAATGTTGCCCCAAAGAGTCAAAGAGAGTGGAAAAAATACCGACAAGACCCAAATCTCTTTCAGTTTCCCAAATGTCACCCAATCCTTGTGCTTTTAGGCACCGTTTCTTTCGCCCAGTAGCATTCCACTAGTCACTTCTGTATCGATGGCATGATGCGTTCAGGTCAGTTGGGATCATCTCACATGGGATGCACAAAATTCCAAACCTCTATGGCTCCCTTTACACAGCGGTGTGAATCAGCATACCCTCTGGTAATTTAATATAGCTATAGAAAATCTCCATTTTCAATGGGAAAATCCACTATAAATGGTCATTTTCAATAGCTTTTTGTATGTTTACCAGAGGGTAAATCCCCGAGTTCACGACGGTCTCCAGAAATCTCTTCAGAGTGGAACTACTCGTCCAGTTCTTCCAGTCCTCCAATTCTTCCAACGAGTAGGCCTCTCCTCTGCTGCTTGGTCTTGGTCTATCACTCGGCTAACTTGCTCGGATTTATCGCGGATGTGTCAGGTGAAATGGATTTATAAATTGATCAACTTAGAGACTTACAAAGCCAGGTTTTCCTTGAACAAGCCTTCGGACCTCGAAGCGGCGTCTAATAGGTCTAATGGTCAGCAAATTGGTAAATATCTCAAAATGATCCTCAGGTTGGGATGTGAATGAACAATCCAATTTGGAGGACCAGATTTTGGCAACAAACATCCCATGTTGAGAACATCCAATTCCTAGGTTTCATTGCTACATCCTCCGGCTTGATCTTCCCAGTTGTTCCTCGTTGAGTCCTGAGTTTTGGATGGTTAAAAGTGTAGAAACCACCCATCTTCCCCGGCAAAAATAACATTTTCCAATGTTGAACGGCATTTTGAATGGTTGAATCATGTTAGACGCCTGTTTTGAATGGTGAAACCCATCCACTGATGACCCCGGGTCAGGACCGGCCTTTGCCCGTCAGAAAGCCTGCAAGGTGACGATCTCTTAGGTGGCTCTGGGCCGCCTGGCGGTTCGGAAGAAATGGCCTTGGGCCAACCATGGCCAACCTTAGATACAACCCATAGGGGGTATTGAAAAAAAGCGATGCTCATAGGATATTAATGGGAAACCATGGGATCTATCTATCTATCTATCTATCTATATAGCTAAGATATACTATGGGAACTGAATTAACAACTACATGTAATGGGATATGATTCGCCTTTTTTGGGGTTTGGAACTGAACATGCCATTCAGTAAAAATACCAACAGCGATGGAAAGCCATGGTTGTTTCCCGTTAAAATGATTCACCTTCATGGCGAAGTTTCCACATCTGTGTTAGCTGCTGGAGGGTACCCTGCATTATTTGAGCTGGATCCATACACCTCCATATCTAGCAAAACATGGACCTATTACAGCACCGTATAACCGAGGCTCATCCAATTTTTACACACAATTCACCAACCTTGGGGACAGCTATGGCATAACTCAATGTATTTATGTTTTCCAACCCCATCTTGGGTGATGTCGTGGTCCTTTCGTTAGAGTTTTCCCAAGTAACTTGCGCATTCCAGCTGGTAAGTGGCTCATAATCCATAGATAATTCATATAATTATATATTGTAAGTGACTGTAAGTGACTGTCAGTGACTGTCAGTGACTGTAAGTGACTGTAAGTGACTGTAAGTGGGTATATTCTGTGTAACTGGGTGAACTACCATGGTTGTTAGCCACTTACATCGTGGTAATTATGCACATCCAGAGGTCCCCCGAAATAAATATAAGAGCTGCTTCCTACTCATCCAAATTAAACTGAAAGGAAATGATAATAACATGCTGTTCTTGCCATCACATCTTTGCCGTCTTTTTCCAGTAATTGCTGGCAGCGCAATTTTCATTTACCAAAAAGTTGGGAGTTGAGGGAGGCCACCTTTGGGCTTGGAACAGTCAAGGAGTTAGGCATCCAGAGCTGAAGGGTCCCTGGGGATTGCAGCTTTTCACCACAAACTTGCGACAGCTTCATCGATTCATCCCAGGCTGATGTAGCGGGCTCCCCTATCACTTGGGAGAGCAATACTGCCTTACTCACTCGTGCGAAGCCGCTCCATGTCACTTCTGCTTCAGACTTGCACTCCGACAGAAACATCCATGAAAATCCATCAAAGCCCCCACTCCAAATGATGTTGGGCTTGAACCACCCGCTGGTTTTCCCAGCCGGCTTTCCAGGGTCAGGCAATCCGCTCAGACTCCTCAACAGGTAGCAAGTGAACATCACAGAACTGCGGGAAAGCTAACCACTGGCGAACTCATGATTTCAATGTGCTAAACCCAATAAGGATTGTTTCTACATGTTTCCCACCCATTTCCAGTGATATGTTTTGGCCCGTTACGGCTTTCGGGCAAACTCTTGCACTTTCGATGGCCATCGGAATCCACACTTCGAAAGACATCGGCCAAAGGACTTGGTTTTTAACGGTCAATCCTGGTCCTACATAAAAAAAAACAGAGGATGAAGCCACAGAATCATCGGAAATCCCTCTCATCTCAACCTGTCTCCTTTCCCTTTCCATCCTTTCCATCCTTTCCCAACCAGATCTCATCTCATCAGGGCTTCACCATCCACCAGGTCTCAGCCGTGAAGTGCACCGCAACTCGCTGTTGCACCGCGAAACGGTTCACAGCTAGCACCACCCCGGGCCAGATCAAGGTGTAGTCCTGGGCCCGGGATGGGGCCAGGTGGGTTGTTGGCCGGAAAAAAAGAGGGAAGGAGGTCAGTCTCCAATTTCTTTTCGGAATTTTGATGTTCAAAATTGATGGGGATGTTGTTTTTTGAAGGCTATAGGAGGTTCTAGAAGACCCATGGAGCTTGATGGGTCTAGCAGCTGTCTCAAAAAACTTCGGTCGTCTAAGAGGATCCTGATGGGAAAGTGTGTCTATAAAAATCGTTTTGATCCTCAAGAAAAGCCCGAAAAGCCCCAGCCAATCCTTGTGATTTTGATCTTCTTCCGATTTTGGCGTGAGTTTTGCGGAACTTCACCCCAGGTCGTGACCAGTACCTGTGATTGGGCTCACAACTACTACAATCTCCATAGCTCCACAGCGTTGGTCAATCAAACTCATTTCCCCAAAGAGATGACCCACGATGCCCAATAGGGCACCTCCAGATTCTGTTTCAGTCCTCAAAATTACCGCAAGATTCCCAGGTTTATCCCACCCCACGGTATCCCACAATCCCACCTTGCCCTTCCGAGGCACGTGCCCCGCCATAATGCCGCCGCTGCGCAGCGTGGGCCACCAGGCATCCAGGTCGCCAGCGCAGCCTTCGTAGCTGTGATCCCCGTCCACGTAGACGCAATCCAGGGAGCTCCTGGTGGCGGATGGGGCCATGATTCAACTGCCATTTTTTGGTGCAACCACATACCAAAACTAGGAAAACCCCAAGTGGAAATGTTGAAAACTCCGAAAAGAATGAAACTATTTGATTGTAGATGTATGGGTGTCTTGTTTGGAATTTTTCCACCAAGAATGGGAATTAAATTAAACATTGGAACGTGGCATTTTGATGCGCACCGATTTAGACTTTGCTGGATAGAGGTCCTTCCAGGAAAAAAAACGTAAATGAAATGTTGGAAGTCTGTGAAACTCGCAAAAATCCACCTGAGTGTCACCTTCCCAGACTTTCGGACCCTTTCCCCCCTCTCCATACATGCTCCTCTCCACCCATTGCGCCGCCTCAATGGATCCCTGCAACAGATGCGTGGCGCGCGGCCGCAGGTGCTGCAGCTTCTCCGCTGCCAGCTGCAGCGCCGCCTCGCTGCGGCCCTGCGGCTGGTCCTCCGCGCGGCCGCGCAGACGGAGGTGGTAGGGATCCACCAGCAGCATCTGCAGCGATGGCAGCTGCTGCAGGAGTTCAAGGGACAAGTTGGCCTCGAAGACGCCCAGCTCAGCCATGCCTGAGGGGTGGCGGGGTTGGAAATGGAAGGGAGGTGGGAGAAATGAAAATCTGGTGATGGTGTTGGTTTGTTTGGTGAGGTAAAACCTTTGATGAAGAAATACAATGATTGTTTACGGTGACCATGAATACAATGGCATCAAATAGCCAGAAGATGGGGGATCTGCAATTTTTGGATAAACATGCTGTAAAACTCTGTGTTTTAAATAATTTGTTCAGTATGGGGAGAGCGAAGTTGGTTTGGAAACTGGCAACTGGGGTGCATTTTTTCTGGCAGGGTGGTGATTTCAAGGGGGAGCACAGGATCAGCGCGGGTAAGAGACCATGGCTTTGACCCATCACCTGCCATGGCTCCCGACCACACCCTCAAGCGAACCCAGTGGACAAAAATTGTTTTAGTAGGACTTCACCACAAGAGCTGGTGATGAGTACATGGCTATAAATTGTAAATATAATATATATATATATATATGTATACCCGTGGTATTCTATAGTTAGTCCATGTGAATTCCACTATATGTGTGCCTTGATGTGATTCTCTGCCATTTACACTTGCCAGCCAGCATGGAACCAAATCCTCATGTGGCCCTTCCGGTTCGAGGCTGAATGAGGAGGGTAGGGATGAGGTCTAGCTGAGGACAGCCATGACTTTGCCTGGAGCGGTGAGCCTGAAAAGGTCGCTGCGTATTCTGGGTGTGGGACACCTGATTTCATTTCTTGTTGGATCGGATTCAACCTTCATTTGTCATCTGACGGGGTTCAGATCAATTGGGATTTGGTGGCAACGGCCGTTACCAGTTCACAGTCCATATATATACTGTATATAGTGTATATTCATATATATATATATATGTGTGTGTGTGTATTTATTTATTTATATATCTATTTATTTATTTATTATTTATTTATTTATTTATTTATTTATTCATTTATTTATTCTTATTTATTTATTTTATTTTATTTTTATTTATTTATTTATCTATTTATTTATCTATTTATCTATTTATTTATTTATTTATACCTTATTCATCAGGCCTTATTGCCACATTGCTACAGGCTTGACCATGGTTAACCCAGGATGCCAACCCTCCCGGCCCCAGTCCCAGCCACGTTGTGCGCCCTGCCGTTGCATCAGCAACGAGACCAAGGTCTCGGACGGGCTGTGGCCCATCTCAGGGCGAAAGCGCCAACTGCGCGTCTGCTCCAAGGGCACACCTGAACCCCTGGAGCTGGGGATCCAATCCTCCAACTTTTGGGGTTGAAATTGGTTGAAAGCACTGAAATAAACCTCTGGTAAAATTTGGGGATGGTGGTTTTGATGCTTTTGGTTTATATCACATTGTGTCTCTTGAGCTCATTTTGGGACATGTGAAAGACGCTTGCGGCTCTTTCGTGGTATCCCATCAAGCAGTTTTGGTGGCTTCAAAGTTTGAGGCAGCGCTCAGTGGACATGAAGAAACAAGGAAACAAACTTAAACAAACAATGACAAAACTGTCGGGCCAAGTTCATACCTTGCGTTCTCCACCTAAAATACCACTGCTTCCCTCGCAGCCTTCGAATGCCCAGGTGTCAAAGTGCTCCAAACGCTCTGCCGCTTGTAACAAACTCCAAAGGCACATCAGTCCAACGTTCAGGATCAAGCTGCAAGGTCCTGGAATCATGCCACACTCAGTCACTCATTCGTAGCTGGTAAGGGAGATACACAATGAATCAAGTGCGGTTTGATATGTTTGATGCGGTAACTATGTCTTGCATTGTAAGTCGCCAATTCCTGATTTTTATCGCGTTTACAAGCAGCTTCCGCGAACCAGATATTAACCACATCTGCGAAATACCATGAACTCAGCCCCAGTCATGGCCAATGCTGGATTTCATACAAAAGAACTGTTGTTGCAGGGCAACATATACCCCGGTCAAAACTGTAAAGAACAGGCGATATCATTCCAAAAATTACTTAGCCAGTTTTCCAACGCATGTTGGCGATTTACCCCGTCAATTTCCCATGTTTGGTAAGAGGTTCCCCATTGTTGCTGGCCTACCCTTCACCAGTCGATTTACCAATCCGATGTTGACATTAGCCACGTCACCAAAGGTGGATGATGAGATTCAACTATATATCCAATATAAGCTGGGGATTTTCACTGTCCATCATAGTAATCTCCAAAACCAATGATGATTTGGTGGCTTCTTAAGTCATGGGGCATCCCCAAAACCATAGCTTTCTATACTCTTTCGATGGTCCATGGGTGATTTGGGGTCCCCTGCACGAAAACCTCCGGGAGATCGCCAGGTCCACCAGGTCCTTCGGGCAGCACCGAGGTCAACATCCGGCAGTCCGGCGCCATGCTCCCCTCGCGCTGCGTGCGCGAGGCCACCGCCGCCAGCACTGCGTGCTTGGGCGCCATGGCCGCAGCCGTGTCGGTCAAGGCGGTGGCGAAGCGCGACAGGTGCTGGTTGCCTGACCCGGAACTGTTGGCGATGAAATTCAAAAGAATCTGCTGGAAACCCATGGCTTTTACCATCCAAATAGCACAAGTAGCAGAATACGAACAAACAGCCCCCGCCCAACAACTCCCCCAAAGGTTGGGGAGTGATTCCACACCAGATTTGTACCAAAAAGACCTTCTGGCCCTGCAACCTGACAATGAAAAAAACAGGATTTTCCTCTAAACTAACATAGATGTAGAAAATCCACCATGAAAGTAGATCATGTCCAAAACGGGAAACCTGGATTTCCATGGCGTTTTTGCAAACATTTGCAGCTCCGCCGCCTTCCTCCAGCTCTTCCAACATCTTCCGCCTCTGCGCGGGCGACAGCTCGGCCCTACAGGGCACCAGGATCTGAGGCAGCCAGGCGCCCACCACGGCCCGCAGCTCCTGGGATAGGCCTGGTGCTGCTTCCGAGATCTGCAGGGAGAGGATACCGTCCTGGGGCTGGGAAAGGCATGGACTTCAAGGGTAGGGGGAACAACCCGAAGTGGTCACTGGAATTTAATGATACAAGTAGGTCATACCTGGTACCTACATAATTGTGCCACTTGGGATGTAAAAGGTGGTAAATGGATTGGTTTCTGCCATCAAACACCCTCCCGCGATTGACGATTTGGCAATGAGGAAGCCACAGGGTTTGAGAGGTGCACAATCCATGTACAGTATTGGTGCGAGTTGTAAGCCCAATAGCAAGCCACAACTACTTCTACCATGTCAATCATTTCATTTCTTCAAACACAGCTACCCTCCGGGAATCAAAACATGGCAACGAAAAATCTCCCATTTGGTTCGATGATTTTCGAATTAATATACAGTATACAGTACTGTATATACATATTGCCCCGTCAAGTTTTAAGATTTTAAATAAAGTAAAGGGAGAGGAAAAAAGACAAAAAAAACAACCAGTCGCCAAACGTTTTCCCACACCACCGTCATGAAATACCCCATATTAATTTGCAGACAGCTTTCTCGATGTCACCATCAACAAGTCATCCAAAAAATCCCCATGTTTTATCCCTTTAAAAGCCACAGATTGAAGCCATGAAATGACCAGGTACCAGATCGCCACGTTCCACCTTCTCTACAAACTCCTGCAGCATGGTACCACCATGGCACGGATGGCACGGCACCAGCAATGTCGCCCACGGGTAACGCATGGGCGGCTTCCCCGAAGGAGATGCCGCCGTTTAAATGCCACGAAGATTTGGAATCAGAATGATACCCGATGTGCACTCGGAAAATATTCACATAGATGTGGAAAAATTCCTTAGAAACATGATCATTCATGATCTACTTTTACGGTGATTGCTCCACATCTATGTTGAATTACTGCAGGGTAAGTAACCAAGAAAAGCAATGAAAAGCTTCAATGTAGAACTACTTCAAAAAATTGATGTTGCGGTTTCTGCATCCCTTTTGAGGGCTTGCTGTGTCAATTTTCGGGTTATGTTATGTGCATCCTTAAAAAAGCAATGGTTTTTGCGCTCGGCAAATTTCAGGCTGCTCGCCAGGGAACAGCTTGGTAGTTCGGCACGCTGCACAGAATCGTGGGAGAAACCCACATCTCTTTGCACCCAATTTTTCTGCATGATTCAACGACGGCAAACATGAGTAACGGAAAACAACTGAAAACATCTGAGAGTTTACCCACCGAAACTCCGGGTGTTCAAAACAAACAAATTCTCAGACATTGTGGCCCAACTTCAGTAATCCTGGACTGGAAGATCGTAAATTGCCAGCAACTGGGCAGAAACTGAATATCGCACAAAAACAACAGGGGTGAACTCACCCAATTCCGCAGAAAATTACCACTTTCCAGATCACCTACCATGCCCCACATGCACATAGAACCTGCAATTGGGGTTTGGCCAAATGTTTAGGGTCTATACAATGATTTGGTGAGGGCTTGACATGCTTTGACATGGTTAAAAACATGGTTTAACCATGTGATGGTTTTGGAACAATAAAATGGATGATTTGGGGCTACTCCCCTTTTTCGGAAAACCCCCATGTGTATGCCGTGTCTGCCATGCTTTTCGATGCCCAAAACATCGCCTGCAACATGGGCTCCGTTCCCAGCAGGCTGGGAGGGTCGACTGGTCGCTGGCGACAATGCCTTGCTTCCATGGCTGGAGGTTTTCTTCAAGGTGGTGCCCCATAACGAACTTGACTTAGCAAACTTGGCCAACTGGAAGGTATATGCAAGGTATATCGGTATATAAAATGGTAGGTGTATCATATCTATAGCTACTAGGGTTTATAAACCAACTTACAACTGGGGGGCGCCACCTTGTTGGGATATCCATTGGGATAGACTGGGATAATGGTGGGATATAGAACTAAGCAACTATATGTATATATATATATATATGTGTATATATATATATATGTATATGTTGGGTATGGTCATCCATGTATTTCTATACCCTCTGGTAATTCGACAGCTTGCGAGATGGAAATGTCCCATTTATCAATGATTTCCCTATCAAAAATTGTGATTTTCCATAGCTATGTTAAATTTATAGTTATAATATTGAACTAGTCAGATTATGTTAGATGGGTGAATCATTCAACCAACTGGGATTTTCATGGTTTTCACCCTGGGTTCGATCGCAGGATGAACGACATACCACCATTTTAGGGGCAACCAGCTCCATGATCTTCCCCATTAAGATGAGCTGGGATGATTCGACGGTTTGGCACAACAGAAATGCGATCGCGAAAACGGTCTATGATAAAGGGCATGTGGGCATGGATTTTAGACATGATTGTGGGATATTGTGGGCAGATAGGCCCCTGAAATTGTCATCAATTTGCAACGGATGGGTGACTGAAATTGGGTAGCCTAAGGTCATTGGAAGCCTTCAGTTACAAGAACTAGAATGGTGAGGGTACCTCAAAATAGGACGGGTTAACGGTCAACGAGTAACAAAACCAAAATCTGATGGTCTCTGGGCTCTTAAAGTTTCAAAAATGGCAGAGTGCCTGCATGGAGGCTGAAACATCTGCCCCATTACTAACTATCAAAAGACTGACAAGATGAAGACAAAAGGCGATTGAAAGCCACCAATCATTTGCGATCTTTCAGCTAGTTATATGATATGTTGGGTACATGATGTCATCAAGGAAGTTGTTGAAGCTGTTTCATCAGCGAGGAATGCCGAAACAGCAAAGAGCCATTCCTGCCAACATCTAGTAGGACTATATTGCCCAAATGAATGGTTGGCTATCGCTTCCCCTGAACATCAGAATTCAAAATGTCCCAACAGTAGGCTGCACCCTGTCCTTGGTGTCCCTGTTAGCAGCCGCAGACTTTGTCGCTGCAAATTCGCTCGCCAGCATTAGCGGCTCGCTGGATTAACGCAAAGCGCTTTCGAAGCGGGGCGATCCTCTTCAAGGGCTAACCCTCACTCTGACTGTGTCACCAAGGTTGGCATGACAGGGATTGTTTTTCATTCCAACCAAGTCGCAGGATCAAGACAAAAGAACCCGAGTCACGTGTGTCAAAAAAGATCCAACAAGAAATCCATCCCATGTCACGGAAACCCTAACTTAAGACAGCCAAAATCCTCAGCACATCCCAGTGCCGGCACAAAATCTCCCCGCGCAGCTGCGCAGGTCCGTTGCCGTTGGCTTTAAGCCAACGACTGAAGGAAGACATATCAATTCTATAATGCAAGCCCCTGCAAAATGCAACCACCCGAGGATTTGAAGTGATTTGAAGCGAGCAATTTGAATTTTGAACCCTGGCTCATGGCTCACCACTTTTCAACAGATCCAGTTCCAAATCCTCCGCTTTTTCAGTTGCTGCGGCGAAGCTCGGTCGTTACCAACGGCCCAAAAAATATACCTGGCACTTTTCCAAGACTCATTCCACCTCGCCAGGGAGTCCCAAATGGGCTCACTTTGAACCCCAAGGTTGGCAGCAAAACATTGGTGTATCCATCGATTAAACGTTAGTCGGTTCATGATTTATCTCAACTCCTTTCAGATGTTTGAAGCAATCTCAACATATCTCAACCATCCCAGTCCCTGGGACAGGTGCTTTTCGTGCAGTCTAGATAATATTTCCCCACATCAGCAACTGCCTGGCTCGAAGTCATTCAGTTTGTTTTATCATCATTTTCCTGGTCGTTCCCATTTGTATCCCGATAGACATATAATGCGTGTATAGAGAGAGAGAGAGAGGGGGAGGGAGAGAGTATACAGTATACAGTATACAGTATACATATAACCCCTTAAACTGTTTGCTTTACTTCTATGTTTGTTGCTACAATTTCCAGAGCAATAGAGAATACGGTTGACCAGGCAGCAGCCTACAGGCTCAGGCGGGTGTTGGGCACAATCTCAGTCCACGGTGCTGCGACCTGCCCACTTAGCTGGAGAACTGCAGCAGCTAAGGAGCAAATGACCAGCCATCAAGATACCCTCTGGTAAACTAACATAGCTATGGAAAATCACTATTTTTAATGGGAAAATCCACTATAAATGGCAATTTTCAATAGCTATGTTAAATTACCAGAGGGTAGATGTCATTAGAAGGTCAGGAAGATCATTCACTAGTGACTCAGCGACAAGTTCAAGTGACCAACAATTGCCTCTTCAGATTCTTTGGCCACTTCTCCCTCCGCCTGCCGGAAGACCCCCCAGCCCAATATGCCGAAAGTCTCTAACCAGCCAAGTGGAGCCACAACTAGGGGAATAGCACAGCTAAGTATGAGCTAAGTCTCGGGCTGCAAACCCCCTGGAGGAAACTCCCAGTTGACCCAATGATAGACCATTTCCGCCAACACGAGGGTGGTGGTAGAAATCCAGTTGGACTTGGGCAGCCACCCAGTTTCATAAACATCACCTTTCACAGCTTCTGGATCCCCCATTACATCTTATCCCCAATAAATGATTGGTCTTATACCCTTAGTTTTGTGAGATCTACAGTAACCCCCTAATCCCGCCTTCAAAAAAAAACACCCAAAAATCCACGAGCCCTGTAAGTGCCTTGCCAACTTCCAACATGCCAACTGATTGCAGTATGGTTTTCGCACCACACCCTGTTCACCCCCCAGGCATGGCACTAAAAGGCACCGGCCTCTGAACCAATCACCACAGCCATGGCGTCCATGGCGGCAACGCCGGTCTTGCTGGTCTTACTCACCCGATTTTCCTGGGGTCCCGCCTGCAAACGTTCTGGTTGGCCATGGTCAAGCAGAAAATGGGATGAACGTGGTACCCTCTGGTAAACATACAAAAAACGATGGAAAATCACCATGTTTAATGGGAAAATCCACTATTTCTATGGCCATTTTCAATAGCTATTTTGACATAACCAGAGGGTATGGTCATCCCATCCTATCCAAACATCATCCCAGTGATTCACTAGTGATCTCACCATCAAGCACCCCTGAAAGATGGTGGTAAAATGCCCCCTGGAGTCTTCCAATTCCTCCAAGTTGATGGGGTCCATCCTGGCAGGGAATATTCAGCCCCTGCTTTCTTGCCAAGAACTCATCTTGCTAAGTGCTGCCCAGAGCCTTATTTTCAGGGCATTTTAGTCGGACCGGGGTTTATGTCAAGAATCTCAGAAATGTCCTCGAAAATCATCGAAACGCACTGGCACTACTTGGAGGATCAGCTTACTTGGTAGTGGTTGCTGATCCTGATGTTCCAAGCCCCCATTTCGTGGCATATCCCATGGATATAAGTAGCTTGCAATATGTTCCAAACCCACTACCCACCCGCCACTACTCGCCCCAGGGGGTGCCTCATTAACATCGAAGAAGACGGACAACGACTTGGCTCCAGGCCAAGCTTCCACCATCGCGGTGGTATGGGCCAACCTGGTGGTGACCAGGGCTTGGGGGGGCTCCAGTCCTCCATCTTTTAATCCTCAAACAGCCCCCCCACAGTGCAGATGTTGGTTTAGAATGCTTTAGAAGCCCATCTCAGACATGTTTTTCATCATTTTTCATCATATATCCAGTGTAGGTCGTGCAAAACTTTTAGACCCACTGCATCCCACTGTCCCATTTAGTTCGATAATCAGCCCTCATGGCCCGAGGGGCCAGGGGCTGTCAATGTCACTCCCTGAGGCCACCCCATCAATCAATCTCAAGTACATCGCCATATTTACCCTCTGGTAAACATACAAGAACCGATGGACAATCACCATTTTTAATGGGTAAATCAACTATTTCGACTGGGCCATTTTCAATAGCAAACTGTTAGTTTACCAGAGGGCATCATATTCTTCATTGTTCAAACTCTTAAGACATCTTAAGACCCCAATGATGGTTGAAGCCCCAAACTAATCCTCCAACCATCATTGATCGTCCCCAAGATCTGTGATAGTTCAAACCTCATAACACCCCTATGATTGATGGTGAAATCCCATGGAAAGTCCCTTGGTTTTTGAACCTCGGACCACCCGAATCTCGCGAACCTCGCCTCCACAGCAGCCCGTCTCCTTCGGTCTGCTGGCGTTTGAGGCGGCCACCACTGCTGCGGATGCTCTTCTGCGCCTCAAGGGATCACCCCACGGTATTAGCATGTAGCCACTTAGAGGACTTACCAGGCTTACTGGTGCTTAATTAGTAGGGAATGGATGGGTTGCTGTGGGTTGCTGGGATGATTATTAATTGTTATTGTGGATCATTCCCGAACATTCCCTACTTACTAAGCACCAGTAAGCCCCCCTTCCATCCCCATATGGCACCTCCATACTCAGAACGATCCTGGACTTGCCCGTATGCGGCGTGCCCGTCTCTTCCGGCTTCAGGTTGATCTCCTCGCCAAATGGCCCCGGGATTTGGGTGACCAGTCACACTGCTGAAAACCCAGATATTTCAACCTGTCCAACCCAGATCTTGGGCTTCAGTCACACCAGCCCAAAACAAACACTAAGCATATACAGTAGTCCTCGGAAAAATCCCCATCGGTGTGCCATTGAAAACATCATCTTTTCATTGACCCCTCAACAGAATCCACCACCTGCTCCCTGCGACCGACTCGACAAGGCACTTCCCCTCGGCTCTGGCAAATCCCAGCGTAGAGACGTCGGAGCCTAACCATCAAACGTGGGAGGGATCTGAGGCTTAATTTTCAGATGGCGATGGAAGATCCCGACTTGTCATGGAAAAATAGCTGGAAAATATGGAAAAACATGGAACAAAATCAGGGAGTTTCCATTGCCAGGTTAAATTGCTGGAGGGCACATCAAATGTTCAAAAGTTCTACCAGTCTGAGAAGAAAATATGTTAATACTGTTTCACATGCATAGAATGCATCCAATTGCAAAAATCAGAATCCGTTGACTTTGGACATGTTGCACAGCATGTTTCTTCAAATAGCAGTTTCTTGCATAGATATAGCCAGCTATCTTTCCGCAAGATGAAGATTAAAGTTGTGACCCCAATCGTTATTTCCCGAGAAGTTAAATCTCCACGGTTATTGGTTTTAAATCCCATACAATGCACCCTTTTTCCATCATCATGTATGCTTCAGATTCTGACCTGTTCTGAGTAGATCTCCTCATTTTTGGTGGTTTATTCCCTTGAATTCCAACGTTCCATGCTTTAAAATCCATGGTGTCCATGGTGTTCATCGCCTGGCGCCCTTGATGGGGTACTTCCAGGCATGGAAAGCAATGAGCAGCTCGCAGAAGGGCGCCCAAATGCCGATCCTCAGGGTACCGGCCAGTAAAGTTCATCGGGGCTGGGAAGATCATGGGGATAGAATGGGGACAATGGGGGGATATATGATCAGATGAATGATGTGATATGATATTTATATATATATATATGTGTGTGTGTGAATGCATGTATGTATGTATGAATGTATGAGTGTATGAAGGTATGAGTGTATGAATGTATGAATGTATGAGTGTATGAAGGTATGAGTGTATGAATGTATGAATGTATGAATGTATGAATGTATGTATGTATGATTGTATGAAGGTATGAGTGTATGAATGTATGAATGTATGAATGTATGAATGTATGTATGTATGAGTGTATGAAGGTATGAGTGTACGAATGTATGAATGTATGAATGTATGAATGTATGAGTGTATGAATGTATGAATGTATGTATGTATGAATGTATGAGTGTATGAAGGTATGAGTGTATGAGCGTATGAATGTATGAGTGTATGTATGTATGTATGTATGTATGAATGTATGTA
>Ga0126342_10004143_pt1 | contig 24514 bp, 15 predicted proteins | sample Cyp1metagenome_FD_92528 | JGI IMG/M metagenome (GOLD analysis project Ga0126342, IMG submission 92528) | Coral microbial communities from Lord Howe Island, Old Settlement Bay, Australia - Cyphastrea 1 metagenome | ecosystem: Host-associated > Invertebrates > Cnidaria > Coral ...
ATGGCCATAGAAATAGTGAGTTTTCCCATTAAGAATGGTGATTTTCAACAGCTACGTTAGTTTACCAGAGGGTACCTTGGTTGATGGGTTTATCACATGGAAATTATATCGGGGATGGAATATTTACTGATGAACCAATATATTGGGAAGGGGATAGGGGTATTGTTCATGGATCATATGAGGAAACCCATGGTCTTGTAAGGAGAAAGAGCTATGAAGGGTTATCCTTATGATTTTGTGGACAGTTAACTGAGAGCCAACAGATCGGCAACACTGTTGCTTTAGAAGTAGGCGCTTGATTTATAAAGTGGATATCTCAAATATATCAAACACAAGTAGATGAAGTAGATGGGGATATATAAACCTAACTTACCCTCTGGTAAACTAACATAGCTATTGAAAATGGCCATTTATAGTGGATTTTCCCATGAACAATGCTGATTTTCCATAGTTATGTTAGTTTACCAGAGGGTAACTTATTTGGGGGGGGCTTCTTGTATTGTCCCCCAAGCCATGAATAGATCCACTGTGATCCACTGGAGTTTCGGAGACACGTAGACGTGGCTAGGATTCACCAAAAACACCGGGCCGGAACACCACGTCACCTTTGGGACGGTGCCGTGAAACACGCATGTCTGACCGACATATCCATATGACATATGCATATGATGTGCTGATAATATCATGTATATGTAATGTACATTGGTATCCAATGTATCAAAGCTTTTAAACATGAATCTGTATATATATATATGCACGTATATCGGTACATCATGTTGAGCATATCTATTGTTGGGCATCATCAGCAAATTTATGTTTTGACAAACTCAAATAATTGAGCCCCAAAATTAGATGCTTGGAGACTTAAATATTCCTCCAATTAACATAGACCTTGCCAAATCCTGGAAGATGAGTGTTCATCAAAATGAGGATAAATCATGATAAATCTACCCCAAAAGGGGTATTCCATTAAATCATATCAAATCCTCTATACTCCAATATTGATTCCTATTAAATCCCATAAAAAAACACCATGGAAATCACCATCAAAGTCCATTAAAGTCCCATGAATCCGAACAAATCCTATTCAACCATAAAAAGTCACCATTGAAATCACAATTAAAGTCCCTTTAACTGGTTGGTGGTATACCTACCCCTCTGAAAAATATGAAAGTCAATGGGAAGGATGACATCCCATTAATTTATGGGAAATAAACCATGTTTGAAACCACCAACCAGTTAAACAATCCGAAAAAAAAACATGAACGTCCCGTTAGATCACCAATAAATCCCCAGGTCTCCACTTGGTCCAAGGTGCATGGAGGACCCAGCAGGATCTTGTCGTAGGGACCAAGCCTTTTTTGCGCCCAGAAAATGTTCGCCAAAGGTGGTTGCCCCTATTGATATCTCAGCAAAAATGCTGGTTTAATGGGATTTAATGCTGATTTAATGGTGACTGAATGGTGTTCTCATGGGATTTAATGGGATTTAGTTAGCTAAGTTTGTCTACAATGAGAATTCTATGGTTTATGGTAGATATATCTACAGTTTTCATGCGGGTGACTGACACACATTTCACTGGGGGGGCCCATCTTGTAGAGATTGGCACTTTACAAACACCTACATGTTTTTACAATGTCAAGATGTGTTAATCCATGTTTTTATACTTTTTCTGGGTGCTTTGAGGGTCAAAATATATCAAGTTCCACAAGTTTCCACACTGCACTGCAAGGTATTTGGAGATGGAAACATGGCCAGATAAAGGTGGACGGGGCTCTGAAATTCCCTCTCCACATCTGATGAATGATTGATCTCAACATCTCATGGACCTGCCAGTACTTTGTGATCAAATCTGGGGAAAGCAAACAAACAAATGTCATTCAATGGCCTAGTCATGTTTATTGCATCATCACCCATCTTCACCGACCCCCGGCCCCCAGAAAAAGACCTTTCGGCCGCATTGGAGGTGGTGGCCATGTCGACAGAAGTGAAGACCTGAGTGATAAATAGATTCGAATTCAAATCCCAAATTAGTTATCTGAACATTGGCTGAGGATGATTGAATGATATTTCATGCCATAATATCTATACTTGAAATAAGATATACATATACATACTGTATTGCTCACATCTCTGGCTGAATATTGTTAAATGGCTTAATGGGAATATTCACCAGCCTGGAATATTCATCCCTAATGTTCATGATCTTCAGCCAGAGATATCATATCCAATAATATCACAAACGTGAATTCATTCCATATTCATGAACATATTTCACCAGGTTGAAACTGTGAGATATTTTAATGGCGGGCTGCCATAGGCTTCTCGTATACTAAGCATATCATTTACAATGACGTCGCAGTGAGGTCGTTTTTTATTTCAGCTGGGTGCCTGATTTTACCATGTTGAATTTTGATAAAACTAGCAAACTTCCAATGTTGTGCTTTATCATTTGATATTTATCGTTACTCTCTGGTAAACTAACATAACTATGGAACATCACCATTTATAGTGAATTTTCCCATGAAAAAATGTGATGTTCCATAGTTATGTTAGTTTACCAGAGGGTTATTATGTGTGCTACTACCTTAAGATACACCATGGATTGATCGTTCTGGGACGAGCACCCCAAACTGAGTGAACATAGTGACAGGATGTGACAGGCCACACAATATCGTTGAATGTTCGGCAAGCAAGCAGTAGGCAATATGGAGGTTTCCTAAGTCATAGGGGTACCCCCAGTCATCATCCATTTATAGATGGATTTTCCATGAAATAAACCATCCTGCTATTGGAGTGCCCTCATTTGAGGAAACCACCATAAAATAATTAATAACAACAGCAATAATAATTATGACTAATGACTATTGTTACATTTTAAAAAAATATGTGGGACCGACTCAAGTCATTCATTATCATCAAACATTGGATGGTTTATGACTTACCAGCGCTTCTCGGATCCCTCATTGTCCACTTCGACTCCGATTCGCTGGCTTGGCTTCCAGCAACACGTGGGGCGTGTCCAGCAGCGGCCTCAGTGCTGAATCTCCAGGTGGTGTTGGCTTTTGAAACCCATCTACCCTCTGGTAAACATACCAAAAACTATGGAAAATCACCATTTTTCATGGGTAAATCAACTATTTCGTTGGCCATTTTCACTAGCTATGTTAGTCATTACCAGAGGGTATAGGGTCTTATACTACCTTGTATGTTTAGGAATGAAGTGTTGGATTGCACCATAAAACACCCTGAAAACATCCACAAGACATCCAAAAGACATCGAATTTGCATGAGCCTCGTCCCAAGCCAACTTGGGGGCACGTTCTAGTAGACATTCAACTGATATACTTGTAGCCACATTGTAGGTATACCTTTTATATATGTATATATATATGTATAAACATTCAATTGGACTAAAAATTGCAAATTCCAATGGTTTGTCATCATTTTTCCTATTCAAATGGCTGTTTGATGCTGTGGGTAGCCCCTATTTTCCGACAACCCCATTGAAAAATACTCAGTTTACCCGAATTTTTTCGGCTGAACTTCGGGTCCAAGCACGTTGAGCGTTTCAACGGTGATCCTCACAGGGTCATTTTTTGGGGGTCCACGATTCAAACAGAAACCAACAGGTTCATGAAACAACATGGAAAAACGGTGTGCCCCAAAATCTCAAAATTTGCAATTGAAGAATTGGAAAATCATGACTGGTTGGTGGTTTTTCGCCACCCCTTTGAAAAATCATGGAGTTCGTCAGTTGGGATGATGACATTCCCAACTGAATAGAAAGTCATAAAATTCCATGGTTCCAGTCACCACCAACCAGATGATTAAAACAAACATTAACCACTATTAACCTTATTGGTATATAATCCCATGAAATAAAGATGATTATCCCATTGTTCCAGTCACCACCAACCAGATGATTAATTAACCATTATTAACCCATACCATCCCTGAGATTTGGGGATTAACCAAGTCCAGTCAAGCCACTCTTCAATGTGGCCACGCTACATGAATTCATGTTAGCCCCAACTCGATGTCTAAAAACCATACAATTCTGGGGTCCGGAGGCAGAAACAGATGATGCACCCAAAATGTGACTGATGGAGTAACTCACTCAGTATATGACAAATCACTGGCTTTCAGCCTGTATAGTCGCAGCATCTCGGTTTCTGTCTCACGACCTTCCAACTTAAGGATCATCCCAAGCACGACGCGCTATCGTGACAACTAGGGCTACACATTGTTCTGATCAAATCTAGTCCAACTTTAGGGTTTAAAGCTCTCTCTCTCTATATGTATATATATATATTTATTTATTTATATACAAATGTTTATATATGATGCAAGTTTATATAGTTTTATAAAATGTATGTAACTTGGGGAAAATGATAATATGACCGCCACGTTTTAAGTATGATGTCTGAGATAAACCGTGATAACAGAGGTTTACCCAGCCAACGTGATATTTGTTCAGAAGCCAAACTCAGCCAAACTGGTGATATACCATAACGTTCCATCCATAACTATCCATCCATAACTATCATTTACACATGGACTTTAAACTATGGATGGAACGTTATGGTATATCACCAGTTTGGCTGAGTTTGGCTTCTGAACAAATATCACGTTGGCTGGGTAAACCTCTGTTATCACGCTTTATCTCAGACATCATACTTAAAACGTGGCGGTCATATTATCATTTTCCCCAAGTTACATACATTTTATAAAACTATATAAAATTGCATCATATATAAACATTTGTATATACATAAATAAATATATATATATATATACATAGAGAGAGAGAGCTTAAGAATCATGCATTCCTATTCGTCCAAATAAATAACCCCAGCTATGGCTCCTTGGTGGATAAACCATGGCACCAATGAAACATATCCCAAAATTCCATTCAACTGTTGCTTGTAGTGGATAATAACGGTTGTAGTATATATATATATATTTAAACAACTCTATATATATATATAAATACATTTTGCTTATATATATATATAGAGTATAATATATAATTCAAATATATGTGTACGTATATAATCGTATATACATATATATATATATATACATGGCTGAGTGTCTCAAAGTAGGGTCTCCCTATATAAAAACTATGAAATTTCCAATTTTCTGAGGTCCCGAACGTTCACGTCAAAGAGCCGCCAGGGCAACAAGGTATGCCTAGCCACGACTTTCGTCATGGCATTTCTGGGGGAGTTCCCACCTACACATGGCTAATTTTAGATACCCTTCGATTGCGGGAAGATGAACTTTATAAGTTTACAATTGATATTTTCTGATGGTTTGAAAAACCTTGATAGAAAATAAGGTATGATTTGTTCTAATCATGTGAAATTTGAAATACTTTCCGCATTGCAGAAAGAAACGCTGATATTACATTCCCCAAATCACAGCACGCAATTAAAGTATCAAACTGCCCATCCAAACATTATCCGGCACAGTGGAAGCCAATGAAAATAAATTTTGGACACAAAAAAATGGTAGTCTATTTCTGTGGGGGCGATGTCCCTTTTCAACTCGTACGCAAAAGATCTAAAACAGCAAATGGTTGTAAATCCGTTTAATGTCCACAATCCAAACTTAGCAAAATGGCTGTATGTGGCTGACAAATCAGGTCGTATACCAAACATAAGATGATGTAAAATAATGTAGAACAGGGATAGGCTAAAGCCACCCAGAAACCGGCAGGTCGCTTACCATCTCGTTTCCTAAAACGACAAACTTGTAAATAAAACAAACAGCCATTGCCGGGAACCCGACATCGTCTGCTGCAAACGGCTAGCTTTCGATTTCACCATCTGCGAAGCTGGAGATGGCTGGGGATGGCTGGGGATGGCTGAAGAGGGATCAATGGGTGTCAACCTGTGTCCTTAACAGAAAACTTGTCCTACCTGGGCAGGGCCATGAATTGGCTGAGGACAACATCTGCGATGGCATTTTTTCGTATCTCTTCTGGAGGTGGGCAATGCCGGGCGATGGCATAATACCTACCCTCTGCTTATTTAACATAGCGAACTGGAACATCCCTTATAAATGGAGGTTTATAGATGGGAAAATCATCTATCAACGGGCAATTTTCCATGGCTATGTCTATGTTAAATAACCAGAGGGTACCCATAGCTGCCCTCCAAGTAGCCATGAAAAATGGATCAAAGCATCACAACCCGGGTGTTGAATGTCAATTAAGGTGAACATTGAGGTCAAACGTATACACAAGATTACACAAAATATTTATCTACCTATCTACAAATCAAATACATAGAAATACCTGTATATATATACATACCACCAGGTACACACATACTGTACTAGCCAGTATGTATGTATATATATATATAGATATCTATATACCCTCAGGCCACCTGGTCCGCGGTCGCTGTAAACGCCCATCTTGTGCTCTGGGGGGGGGGTCGGAGGGCAATAAGGTTCCAAGAGGCTGCATTTTTAATGTTTTTCAAGGTGTATCGGAAAAGTTACTGGTATATTTTCAGGGTGGGGTTGTTACGTTAATGCGCTGGGTCGCCAACGGATCCAAACAGAAGCTGCCAATGCACAAGTCCTGGCAGCGGCAGCGCTTCATAGGCAACCAGGACTGCAAACGGTCCTCCAAGCATTGCAGGTGGACAGAAAGGCATGTTCCAAGGGATTCGTGCAAACTAGCCCGGCAAATTGCTACGACGCGAAGAAGTTGCCTTGGCTGACGTGAGGAAAAAGTGCCGCTCGAGGCAATGGCGAACCAGGCGGCCTGATATATATATATATATATGTATATTTATATATATACATATATATATACATATATATATATATACATATATATACGCGCAACGCCTCGGCTTTGCCCAGGCGTTACAGCGTAGAGATTTCCCATTCCCAAACAAATGTTGATGCAACTTCACAAAATTCCTATGGGAAAAACAACAAAGGTACTAGGGAATATTAAACTCCCACCCCCGTTACACTTTACATTCATTGAAGATCTTCAATAAGGGTTTAATTCTCCCACCCCCGTTAAACTTCTACATTCATTGAAAGTCTTCAATAAAGGTTTATTTCTCCCACCCCCGTTAAACTTCTACATTCATTGAAAGTCTTCAATAAGGGTTTAATTCTCCCACCCCCGTTAAACTTCTACATTCATTGAAGATCTTCAAGAAGGGTTTAATTCTCCCACCCCCGTTACACTTCTACATTCATTGAAGATCTTCAATAAGGGTTTTATTCTAAGGATGGTGATGATGATGATGACGACGACGACGACGACGATGATGATGATGATGATGCGTCGCCTGTCATCATTGCAGGTCCGGGCAAAGCCCAGGCATTTGCCGTATATATATATATATATAAATAATAATCATGTACATCAATGTATATATGTATTAATATATATGCATTACTATATACATATAGCATCAGCACACGAAGGTCCCTCCACGCTGATCCCTTCACGCCACCTCGTTGCACACCAGTCGACCCTGGAGATCATGAGGCCTTGGAAATGGACGGATCGCAAGTCGTGATAAATATGTTGCACTATCGCTATGCTCGCAGCACGTGCGCTACGCCCCACAGGTACAAGTACTTCAGTATATACACTTTCATGGGGTTTCTTTAGGGTTAATTAATTTAGGATTTTTTTCAATGGGTTGTTCTATGTTTTTAAAGGATGTATGTAAAAAGTGACAAAAACCCAGTTTTTGGGGACAGCAGATTCACCACAGAGCGTCATGAACGACGTCCCTGGGTTCGCAATCAGCCCGAAAGACTCTGTGGCATAGCACAAGTGCTGGCCGTAACTATGGTACTGTACTAGAATTAATATATTTACCAATGTGGTCAATCGGTGAACCAGCGACGTCCACTTTTGGGTGGTTTGTGGACCTACATGGAGCCTAATCTTTTTTGGTGATGCAATTATCTACTATAGTCGCGAATCTAATGAGTTACCAACGGATAGTTTGCAAAGTTTGAAAAACACACCAGCAATTTATAGTGATCAATGTAAAAAATTACCACACAAACTGTGTAGCATTTTATAGTGTCATTGATATGTTTCAAACAATACTAAGATATCTAATAACATAATGTTAACCATGACAATAATCTGGGTAAATTATGGAAATTTCACTCACCTGAATTGTTGGGCCATAAAAGGGGATGATTTCCCTAACTTTCACCATGATTCCAGGCTGAGGGAGACCAGGGTTCGGTCGTGATCTGGGGCGACAAAAAGCGACCCCGGAAGGGCCATAATTAAGCCACGGTAGTAGAACTGCAAATGCAGTTTTTATATTAGCGCGAATCTCGGCGAATCTTTGCATCTAATATGATATTCATATATTCATGTATATTAGTTCTATCAATGTATATATATATATATACATATTAGTTCTATATATATATTAGTGTTATATATAATTATATTGGTTATATATATAAATATATGCATAATATCAGTTCTAAAACTAAGTTCTATCAATGTATAATTACATTCCTATTGACAATACCAAAAAAAAACACATAGATTCATAGATTCATTGCATTACTACTCCTCTTTCTTTTTGTGCTCACCTTACTCCAGGCCAGCAGACAAGGCTTGCCCACGCGGGCAGCGCGGAAAGAGGCCGCCGGCCAAGACCAGCCTGGGCTGCTGCGATGATGGGCGGAGTAATAACCAAGTGAATAATAATAATAATAACTACAATGGAATAACTATAAACAATAGTAATAACCAATAGTAATAACATTGTCAATATAGTAAATAACCAATAGTAGTAATAACTAGAAAGTAACATTAACAATAACCAATAGAAATAACACCAGAAAAATAGGAACATGTAACTAATGGATTATGTAACATTAACAATACTGATGCTTATAATTACATCAACAATACTGTACTACGTTTAATAACCTGAACTAACGTGCAATGATATAGTACTAATGGTACTAACCTAAAATATATACATATGTATATATATATATACGTATATATTACATACGTGTGATAGGCTATTAATCAATAATAATTTTGTAGTTAGATTATGTAACTAACTTATGATCAACTCGATGGGTGATAACTGATACAGGGATGCATGTTATATCGATTTCCAACTGATCATAGCGTATACTAGCCAGTCAACTAGCTGCATGGCTAAAAACCATCATATTATATGTTTTCCTTTGAATGTGTCCCGAAACCAATTGAGGGACAGATGGAATCGGAAACGGGACAGCGGGACAGATTCTGATTCACTTTTTGTGGGCATGTCTGATGGGTTGTGATCAATTAAATGGTGAAAATACAATGTAGAAACTGGAATGCCCTGGAATTGATCATTGACATGGTGAAACATATGGAGTCGAAAGAGGGATGGCTAAGCGGCTAAGCGGCTAAGCGGCTAAGCACTCAACTATGACATTATGAAGCATTGGCCGAAATCTGGGTATTTCATGCTTTGGCTACCCCCATCTTGTGGGCTTCAAAAACCCGATTCTCCTCTCAACTTCAACAATCATCCATCACTTCAACTGGTTGATCTGCTCATCTCGAGCCGTATCAATCGGTGGGATTCAAAATAGGGATGTGGCTACCAAATGGAACACAAAAAAACACGGGTGTTTTGAGCATTTGACCATACAATCTGGCATCCATCAGAGTACAACTTACAACAAGATGTTGATACAAGTTTCCTGTGCCCTTTCATGGGTTTCTAAATGTGTAGATTGCATTGAACCAACCACCTGTCTGGCATAGCTGGAAGATCAGCCCAAACAGTTTGAATTGTTAACTAGACTGAAGCTATATGTATCTATTTGTGACTTTGCTTGCACATGAGTCACATGAGATTACGACCGAAATCCAGTCACAAGTCCCATGGTCTTCCCAATAGCATGGGTGATGCAAAAAAAAGTGCGATCGTTCTATGATTTACCATGAATTACCCCAATAACATAATGTTGGTCGCATGTCTATATCCCCATCATATCCCTAATCATATCATATATGATATCATTTATCCTGATAGAATGGTCCGTTATATACATTTATATACCCTATGATGACGGCAACAATTCACCCAGACCCTCTTCCGTTTTTCGCCAGGTGGCGACGTGATGCCGTTGGCACAGGCATCCAGCACGGTGTCTCCCTCCTGAGCGTCGTGTTGCTGGGATGCCCGACATTTTGAGAGATGCCAGCATATAAGGGGATACGACAAGGATATCATAGGGATATTGGATGAGTACCATCTGGTTATTTAACATAGCCATGTAAAATTACAATTTTTAATAGGTAAATCATCTATAAATGGGCCATCTATAAAATCACCCTGGCAATTCCGGGCACACGATTTGGATGCCGGAACTTCATCATGATCCGTGAACCAGACTGCAGTCAGTGCCTCATAGTACCTCTCTATTGAAACCATCCAAAGATTACAACTCTTCTATCTCTTAAAGAACATACTATAATATACTATATAGATTTTGCCACATGCGTTGCCCTAATATTTTCTTGCGGGTTTCTTGCGATGATCGAGCGCTGTTGATCCACCGAGGCAGTGCAACTGCTTCGGGTTTCGGATGCACTGATCGGGCTTCGGGACACTCGGTCGAGATCGAACCCAACTGATTCTGGCAGGGTCGGGCCTTCACTGGTGTCACTGATGAATTTGATTTGCCGGCTTGTTCCCGAGTAAGATCTGAATTGCTGATAGTCTTCTCACAAACTTTGCAGGTCCGCCGTCGTGCACTGTGACCTCGTGCCCAAGAAAACATAAAGTGGCATCCAATAACAAAGAGACCACGGTCGACCTTAGGATCCATGGTGCTGCTATATTTGGTGATATGGATCCCATCAATATACCCCCTTTATGTTAGCATATATACCAGCACCATGGATCCTATGGGATGAGACCATAGAAAATGCGCTTCAGCCGATTCCATCGGTGGTCTCCGAGGAATCATCCCCTGCCAGTCAAGTGACAGGCTGGGTTTTATGGAAAAGCCATGGTGTCAATCAAATTGGCAGCCAGAATCCGTTGGTTTATATGTTGATCTAATCCCCGAAACCCATATTTTGACTGAGTTCATGTTTGTCTTTTTGGTACCCCATCCAATCCAATGTTGAGTTTATATGAGTTTACAATTAATCAATGTCAGTGACATATAAACATATGTTAACACTATTCCAAACATTGAACACAAAAAACAATCTGTGTCTTCTCTTGATATCTTCGGATATTTTTGGTACCCCATGGCCAAGATATTCCCGCTTTCGCCGTGCCCACCTCGACCTGCAAAGCGGCTGACACCACCAAGGAGGAGCCCTGCGATGAAATCCCATGGAATTCCCCCATTTACCAACCACTTCATGAATTATCCATTAGAACATCTCCATGGAAAAAACCATTAAACAGTAACAATCATATAATCATATATATATATAGATATCCCATAGGATCCATGGTGCTGGTATATATGCTAACATTTGGGGTATGTTGATGGTAAATGTTACCATATATAGCATACATGGATCCTATGGGTGTATATATATAGTCCATGAAACTTCAATTCCATTAAATCATAATGAACAGCAACAATCACTATTATTAAATCCGATTGAATCATCATGAAAATCACCATGAAATCACATTAAGATCCACCGTTTAATAGAACACATGGCAATGGGCAATCCACGATTCATAGATCATGTTCCAGTAATTATCCCAGTATAGTGAACTATCCATAAATTGGTATTAATTGTCAATTCTTGGTTCAAGTCCCCCATGAGTCACCATTTCCTCAAGTGAATGTTCATGATTTTCATTTCCCAGTTATAAAATGGCGCACCAATATGACGCACCAATAAGTGCGTTAAGTGAACATGTTCAATACATGTGATTTTCATGTCCTTAAGTGAAAATCACAAGTGATGTTAAAAATGTGAATTTCCCATATTTTCCCAGTGAAGTTCCCATACTTTCCCACATTTTCCTGACATTTTCCTAGACCCTATGGATCCAAAGACCTCCCAGGTACAAGACACCACCAACATATGCCCCAGTCCCACTTCCAAAGGCCAGGTACGGCTGGATCCATAGGGAGAGATGAACCATAAATGGGATTACATAATATTATATACCTGACTACAAAACTGGTGGCCAGGGATGTAAAGGGAATCATTCCATAACATTGATTAACTATAGATTGACTATAGATTAACTATAGATTCACTATAGAGTCACTATAGATTCACTATAGATTGATTACTTATAGATTCACTATATCCCAGAGGATTTCCATTCCAGTTATGGTGGCCTCAGAGAGGGCAAAGGGGGCGATCTCCTCCCCAGGTGCGCGCAACTCCAACTACGCGAAGGCCACGAAGCGGAAAACGATGGAAAAAACCGTGGGAAAACGATGGGAAAACGCTGGAAGACTATATGGAAAAATATGGCATATGATGGAACTTGGAAAAAGCTGCTATATGGCTATATCTGGACATTATCCGATGCGCAGTAGAAAACTGAGTCTGTTATTCCGAAGATGAAGAAAAAACATATTGGAGTGAACATTCAAATATTGAGCAGTAGAAAATCAAGCACTCATGGGGACACATTAACCAGTTGGACCTTGGGAAAATTACGGAATTGGAAACAAATTGAATGTGTTATTTGGTGGCGTATTTCTGGAAATCAACATATTGACCAAACATTGACGAGTCTGCAACAATAGACTGAACATGTTCAATAATGTTGGCCGCAAGAACAGATAGAGTCTTGTAATGTACACGGTATAATGTACATATTATAAGGACGGTCAAGACCAATGCTATCATATCGCTTTTCCTGTAGGGTCTCCACTTTGGAAGCCTCGCCCGTGAAAATATAACAGCTCATCATAAATGGCCTTCAAACACTTAAGTTCTCAAGCTGGGTACAATATGGTACAATACTCACTTCTTGAAAATGATAAACCATTACCCATATGCTCCATGGTGCTGGAATATTTACCAACATTTACCTAAAATACACCCAAATGTAGGTAAATATACCATACATGGAGCATCATATGGGTTAAGAAATGAAGTCATTACAAGCCAACCTTCGTCTACCCCTCAGCATCCTTCACCAAGGTAGCAACCCATCCGCTGCACCTCATGCCTCTCTTCTCCTCGAGCCAAGGGGCTTTGTTTTCCGACATGTGATGTGTCTGGCTATGTCTAATCAATATATCTTTGCATGTGTCAATCATAGTTCAGTGTTCAATCCCCATGTATGTCTGGTTGGTGGTTTCAACCCCCTCTGAAACATATTAGTCAATTGGGATGGTTATTCCCAAGATATGGAAAAATAAAAAATGTTCCAAATCACCAACCAGATGTTGCCATTCTCAACTTTGCAGCTTAAGGAATCAACCTTGGGTGCTGATTCTCATCACCATAAATCCGATGTACCATCTGGTTATGACTAACAGTTCGCCATGGAAAATCACCATTTTTCATAGGCAAACTATGGAAAATCACCATGTTTAGATAAACCATCTATTTCGATTAGGGCCGTTTCTCAAAACCATGGCTAGCCCTGTTAACAAGTCATAACCAGAAACTCTTTTTTTTCAAAACAGAAAGCCCGGAAGCCACCGGGGAACCCAACGTAGCCCGGTAGCTTCACCAACTTCTTATCATAGAATTGGATTATGGGAAAATTTACAGGAAAGTCCTATATTTGATGGTAAAAACCATGGTTTCCGGTTAAGATTTTCCCTTAAACCAATCCAGTGATCTTAGCTCCCCAACGGAGCTTGTCCACGAAGATATGTCGTTCGTCGCCAGCGTCCACCACTGGGAACCTCGGCGCCAAAAACCAGAAATTCTACACAGTTATGGCCCGAAATACCAGTTATAAGTACTTATAACCTAGTTATTACTAATTTATAATTATAAGTATAACTGCTTATTATAACCCCATTTATAGAATGTATAATCCCATAGAAATAAGCAGTTATAACTTTCATAAATGGCCATAACTGCAGGTATGGCCATTTAGTACTGGTTGGTGGTATACCTACCCCTCTGAAAAATATGAAAGTCAATGGGAAGGATTATCCCATGTATTATGGAAAATAAAAAATGTTTGAAACCACCAAACAGATTAGTTATAACTGCAAGATGGGGCCCTCATTCGAGTTCGCGTTCAGTTGCCTTAAATTTCAGTGGCTGAATTCTATGGTTGATGGTAGATATAACGAACTAGTTAATGGGGGTTATAATGGTTTAGAAACCAAGTTATAACTGGGGGGGCCCCATCCTGTGGTTATAAATAGGACTATACATTCCATAAATTGGGTTTAGTTCAGTACTTATGACTGGTATTTCGGGCCAAAACTGTGAGGGTAATTACAGTAAACACGGAGTAAACAAATGATCCATGTACTAAATGTGTGGCGTGAGCACTTGTGACACCTCTTGTTTATGGGTCAACTGACAATGTACACAAAACGAAAATGGGATTTGACTTGTTATGCTTGTTGGTCCACTTGTTGGTTTATAAACCACATGAATTATGGTCCGATATATCTACCCGAAACCGTCCTGGTTTTCTTCACCAACGCTATAACGGGGGCCCGTAAAACCACCTGGGCACCCGCAGAAACTCCGCTGGGCGTTGGTGCTGCCGTTCCGTTGGAGGCAGGCAGAAGTCGTAGGCGCCCGGGATGCAGCTGGGCTGAAGACCTGGGGTCCAAAAAGGATTTCTCGCAACCTGGAGGACCTGAAAATTTGGGAAGCGATTGGGTCATTACCTTATAGGGATTGGATACACAAGGAAACAACCTACGATGAAACGCTGTGTCTGTGTACCTACAAACCAAGCCCGGTTAATGAAACGGTGTGAAAATGCACCCACTGAGGCCGCAGTTTTTTTAAAGTTGCTTTAGGAAATAAAGTCTAGTTATCAGTTATCTATAGTTATATCATATTAACAGAGTTCACCAAGTTATCCTATAGTTATACCATATTAACTAGTTATACCATATTAACTATATGGTATATCCTCCATGAAACCTTTTTGTGTTCACCAAGTTATTTTAGCATCAACTTAGCTATCCCATGACGCTTCAAACATCCCATGACGTCACCATGGAATACCTCCGCTGGACCGGCGATGGTTGCTGGTATTGTATCCATCGAGGCTCGTTAGAAATTACATATGTATAATATTAATAGTCTATAGTATATATATATACAGTATTTATGATATTACAATATATAATTATAAATGTATACATATATATATATATATAACTATATATATAATATAATATAATATAATATAAGGTGGGCGTCCGTTTACAATGTTTACAATAGCTAAGTTGGTTTGGAGCTTGGTGAATTCTAGGCTTGGTAGATAGGCAACACAGGGTGTACCACCTCCTAGCGCCTGAAATATGTTGAGGGAACATCCATAGAGTAAATAGGGACTATTTTGAGGTTAGAGATTTCATGGCTTTTGACAAAGCCAGGCTTATCAATATTCGTAAACATACCAAAATAGATCCCATAAATAATATCCACACGCAATATCACCACTGTATTCCCATTAAATTCCAGGTAAATTCCGATAAATGCAATGAAAATCCAATTAAATGCCAATCATTTCACATTAAATTCCAAATAACCCCCCTTATATTCCCAATATATTCCGCATTATCCCTTGAATCACCTCACTTACACCTCCAAGAGTTCTCCTTGAGGCACTGTAATCTTCGCAAATAACCTCCTTTTCGCTTGCTGGAAGGAAGGGATTCACGTAGCACAGATGCTCATGGTCCTTGGCATTGTGGCTAAGTCTGGGCCTGAAGATGGGGGTCGTAGGAGCCAACAGCTTGTGACATGTGACACTTCCAGGGCAACAGAAAAAAATAGGGAGCTTCTCTGGAGGTTTTTTTTTTCACAGGTCCCTAAATTTGATGGTTACCTGATTTCAAAGTTCCCAATTTTCCCCACTCACATTGCCATAAATTCTAAGTAAATTTCAATATTTCACTAACCTGAAATAAGCCTATATTTGGGGATGATTCCCCTTACTAACCATGGTTCCAGTGAGGGAGACTGTTGAGGTCGTGATCAAATTTATCCAGATACATTGAACTTATTCCTAAATATGTTCAGACAAACCCATCTTGCCACCCTTCAAGCTCAGCTGAATGACCCTCTCCAAGGCAATGCGTAGCTCTTCCCAGCGGTCGCGACCGAAATGGCTCTGGTGGCTGCTGTGCCAACCTGTGGGGTACCGTTGGATCCGGACATGTACAATGTACAACCACCAAAATAGGGAAACAAAAGTGTTTGTCTTCCTCAAAACTATTTGTCCAAGTTTCATCCAGATCGGAATTGTCCAAATTTCCAAGCAACCATTTGGGAAACAAAAATGGACATGTAGACAATTGAGGGATTTTTCCCCACCTGCCAAGTGAGGGTCTCTAGATTTTAACAAAGGTGCAACTCCTCTGCCAGCTCCGGGTGCGGGCTACGCCTGAACCCGAACACATGCCAGAAAGAATGTCAGAATATACAGGGGTTGGTAAATGTCCTAATTGAACATCACCAATCTCCAACAGATACTTGAAAGTGATGTTCAAAATGCCCAAGGCAGGACATTTACCAACCATATATGTCAGATAGAATGCCAAATAGCATGTCAGAATAGATGTCAGGTTGAGGATCACTCGATGGATACATCCCATAGGGATGATACCCTCTGGTAAACTAACATAGCTATTGAAAATGGCCATTTATAGTGGATTTACCCGTTGAAAATGGTGATTTTCCATAGTTATGTTAGTTTACCAGAGGGTATATTATATGAACCCATCACCGGGACGATTGAAAAGGTGGGATTGAATCGGATGCATCCCAGCAAGTTTCATCCCAGGGATCAAACCATCGCAGGGATTAGTATAGGAAATTGTGTGATATATTATCTGGTTGGTAGTATACCTACCCCTCTGAAAAATGATGGAGTTAAAGTCAGTTGGGATTATTATTCCCAACTGAATGGAAGAATAAAATTCATGTTCCAAACCGCCAACCAGTTATAGGGTGCTCCAAATTTATCGGGGATATGGTGATATATATAGACGCACGACAATATGATTGGGGTTTGTCAAAGAATTGGGATGTGGCCCAAAAAAACAGGCATTAAAAAAATCAGACCATAACCAACCATTATAGGGACACGATGAGATATAATATGTAAATAATTCAATAATTATATATATAGAAACAACAGTATGATTTGGATCTGCCCAAACTTCGAAATGGCAAAATATCTGTATTCCATGTTTTTTTTCAAAGTTTCCATGACACCACCTTCTTCACGACGTAGCGCCATGAAAGCCAGGTATCTTACGGCTCTCAGGTCTCATTGAGTGATGCCCAATATCTTGAACCATTTTTCCTGATGCACTTGAAAAACCGAACGAAACAAGTACGACTACGACTTAGTGGTAGCTGTATATACTGTCCTATCTCTTTGGGTGTTACATAATAGTTATATAATGTTACTGACATTAATGTAAATCAAGTAAACAAGTCAGCGACATGTACTGACGGCGTCCATGATTCGGTTTGCATGACCTTCACCCTTGGAAACTCAAGGCTCATCGATGTGGAGACACGGCTATGGCATGCTATGGCTATGGCATGCATTTTCTGAAGCAGCGATTGAGCCAAGCTGCCCTCCATGGTGAAGTGATCTTGATTGGTGATAGTCCTAGATATCCTTTCATATGTCTTTTGGCAGTATATCGTCTCGTCACCAATTACATCAACCTACTATGCTGCAAGGTTTATAAATGGCCAAAAATGCTCATGGGGCCAAACAGAATCATTTATCATGGCGGAGAAATCTGATACTTCGTAGCTTGACTCCCCATTCAATATATCTACTGTATATCTATAACCCTACGGATCCAAACACCTCCTGAGAAGGTACAAAACGCCCCCCAAATCATACCCCAGTCCCACTTCCTAAGACGGTACTTAGATCCATAGGGTTACTACATTGATTTATGATATATACCATTTATCATTAATGTTGATATATCATGTTCTAAGGTAATTATATATTATATAATCATATTAATTGAACTGGTAATATGATACTAAATTACTACATGGAACAATAGAAATATGGGGAGTTCACTAAATTGGAGTATCATATTACTATAATTGATATACCCAACAATTACTATATGATACTAAATTACTAAAAGTCACTCCATATCGTTTTTTTCCAATGCTGATAACAACAAAAAGGGAATGCCACTCCCTACACAACGCTCCCGAAGACGAAGCCCTGCAGCACCGCCCTGGATCAGCCATCAAATCAGTGTATATACATAAATATGTATATATATATATGGATTATAATGAAAATACTACTATTAATAATAACGATAATAGTAATAATATATTATATAAATACTATTATATTATATATATATTATCATCAATCATAATAACAATAATAATGTGTTATATATATATACATCATTGTATGGCCTACTTTCAAACACAACCACATGTTCGATCATGTTCGCATCTTCACCCTACCCCTTCTTGTGAATATTGATTGGGTCGTCTCTGCGACATGCATGTGGTAATCCTCCGGTTTCCCCGAAACAAATTGCTGTGGTGGGGGAAAAAAACATTTCAGACACGCCTGGTGCTACTACGGTTCCACAATGACCCCAACATGGCTCTTTCGGTCAGCACGTTTTCTGCGCAATGGCGGGCTTGTGAAGAAAAGCCAACGCCAGAGTGTCAGTCTTAGCTTTACAGGGGACTGGCAAAAACGCCATAGCAGGGCTGTCCCTCAACCCATTGTGGATGCAAAATGGTTCCACTTGGTGCCAACACCAACATTTGTTGCTCCCAAGAACATCCTGCAACCAAAAGCAATTTAGCAATAATAAATCATTTTCGGGGGATGGTCTATATCAAGCAGTTCTCGCAATATGCAGGATTGTTAATATATATATATATATACATACTTCCGTCCCCCTATTACTACCCCCCCCAAATAATAAAAACTAGGGTCCATCTTTAATTTTGGAAAATTTCAGGTTGACTTTTAATTGATCCCCTTTAGAAAGCAAATTAAACATAAAGCTACCATTTTGCGTTTCGTCCACCAATAATAAAAACTAGTTAACCGTGAAAATTGTAGTTTTTTATATTAGGATTTTAAATTTAATATTAGGGGGAAGCTTCGAAATGTCGAAATCCAATTTTTGGCAACATATTAATTGGGTTATAAAAGGAAATTGAATTGATTTTGAAATGGAAAAAAAAGTCTTTTTTATTAAGGTTTTAAATTTACCAATAGGGTCCGCTTCAATATCCAATTTTTGGCAATGCTTATTTTAACTGGTTGTAAAAGGAGATGTAATTGATTTTGAAATCAAAAATAATAGTTTTTTTTCTTTAAAATACACATATATATATATATAAGGGTTTTAATTTATTATTAGGGTCCGCTTCGGTTCCCTAATAACAAATACCACCCTAATAATAAACACTACCTGAAATGTTTATTATTTGGGGAGGGGGCGGTTTAGTATTAAGGGGAAGGGATTATATATATATATATAATTTAATTTATAATTGGCTTTGCCACGCTGGACCTGCGGAACAGTCCGTCAGAAATCGTCAGAATGGTTGGAGGGAGAGCACACCAGGACTTCAAATGCAAAACACACTCTTTGCAAATGAAAAGCTGTGCCTGGACCCTCGAAGCGTTGATCCACACCCTATGGTACGTTCATTGACTTTTTTTAAGCCTACCCTGCGGTAAACGTTTACATAACCATGGAAAATCACAATTTTGAAAGGGTAAATCCACTATTTCCATGGCCATTTTCAATAGCTTTTTTGGTCATTACCAGAGGGTATATGAAGCCAGCAAACACCTGGGGGGTCCAGGTACAGTGTTTGGCAGATCCTGAGAAGCTGTGCAGTCGTGTGGTTGGTTAGTTCTTAAGTTCCATGACACGTGGGGCGAAGCAAAGTACCAGCTTTCAACAGCGGGAATAGTCATGGAAACCCATAGAGACCCAAAAAGACCTATGGAGTCCCAAAAAGAGCTCTTGGATTCTTCAGATATTTCCGAGTGCTGAAAAATATGGAAAGATCCAGCCACAAAAAAAACACGCTTCACTGCCTGGATTTCCAGTGACGGCGCATCACTGCCGTGTAACCACTGCAGTGACGAAATGTTCTTCAGTCACTGCTTTGGATTCTTCAGATATTTCCACATAGAGGATCTAAAAAAACATCTAACCACCAGGCAGCTTCTCAGGAAATCCATTGCCTGCCTGCGGCTCCACTGGTCACAAGCTTGCGCTGCTACTGTCGCAAGATGACTCACTGGAGGAAGGTAACCATTGCGAAGAGGAAGATCTCGACTTCTTTCCGTCCTCAGGGACTCGATCTGACTCGATGATCTCGTCCTTGCTAAAGGGAAACGTCTCAAAAAGAGGGAAACCTAGTGGAGGTTTAAGCAAAACAAACGAAATACCTTGGCTCTACATACCATGAATATATGACCTGGGCATCCTTTTCCAATTTTTTTTTAGCATTTCTTGCTTTCTAGTAAAGATCAGAAATTCAGGAGTTTCAACGGATTTCTCAGTGACCCTTTATTTGTCATACGTTTTGCAGTCATCGATGTGATTAGGTGGGTTCCAGAAACGGGAGTTTGACAGGGCAATTCTTGACGTTTTCGAACGCATCAAAAAATGACAACAAAACCACATGTCATGCAGAAACCTTCCGGCCTGTAACAACCACAACTCAGAACGGAGTCAAATCAGGAGTTGTGATCAATTTGACATCGTGTTGCGCAAAAAAGGGTTACTTCTTAGAATTCCGTGAAATCTCTAGGATTTGGAAGGTCCAGGGACATGGTATTTACGAATAAAATGGATAAACCATAGCAGTAACTTTGCTGTACACCAATTTAGATATCGGGCACATCCTGGGAATGTTTGGGGTATGTTCCAGCAATGCTTGGGGGCACGTTCCACACGTTCAAGGCGCCCATCCCATGACATGAATGGGGGAGTACTGTCCCGACAAAAGAATCAATAACATACAAGCATGATCTATCATGTTCTGTCATTTCTATCATGATGATGATGATGGTGATGATGATGAAGATGATGATGATGATGATGATGATGATGAAGATGATGATGATGAAGATGATGATGAATATGATTATGATGATGATGATGATGATGATGATGATGAATATGATGATGGTGATGATGATGATGATGATGATGATGATGATGAAAATGATGATGATGATGATGATGATGATGATGATGATGATGTATCTAAGGACTAACCAGGGTTGATGTAGTGGAACACTGAACACAACTCATGATTTCCCCTCTAAAAAGTGATCGCTTGTTCGGCGTATTCCCAACATGGATTCTCCGATTCTCCATTGTGGAAGATTCACCCCAATTCTTTGGCGGATCCTTTATGAGATGAGAGATAGAACTTAGGCTATTCTCCTCCTCTAGGAGGCTACAGGATGGGGCCCCCAAGATAGCTAAGTTGGTTTATAAATGGCTTAACTATGGTTTATGGTAGATAGAACTATAGATAATAACTATGGTTAATGGGGTTTATAAACCAACTTATAACTGGGGGGCCCCATCCTGTACCCTCTGGTTATTTAACATAGCCATGGAAAACTGCCCACTTATAGATGATTTTCCCAGCTAAAAACCTCCATCTATGGTTGGGATTTTCCATGGCTATGTTAAATAACTAGATGCTAAATCATCATCACACATGTTTTTGACCCCCCACTTGGAAGTGCATCCATGTTCGTTGTCCATACCTTCCCAACACACCAACCAGCTCATGGGTTGTTCTGGACCTGCATCCAAGAAATTGGTGGATATGCCATATTACTGGCTAAACAAAAAAACACTGGCTGAATGATACAGGAATTCGAGCTGCAACATGTTTTGGCCAGCCATTTTGGGAACATTTCCCACGGTTGACCCCGGTACCAGCCCAACGCGCTTGCGGACGGGTGGCCGTATGTACGTTGGAACTCCCCCGTCGCAATCTGCAAAGCACCTCGTCCTGGGCGATGAGAACCTACGGTAAAATAAGAGTTTGCGCACTTGAAGCCATGGCCATAGAAATAGTTGATTTACCCCAAAACTGGTGATTTTCTATAGTTTTTTGTATGTTTACCAGAGGGTATAGCTTCTGGAGAGTGATCATTCATAATCCATAATAGTAACCCTATGGATCCAGCCGTACCTTCTTAGGAAGTGGGACTGGGGTATGATGACTGGGGGGGTGTCTTGTACCTTCTCAGGAGGTGTTTGGATCCACAATAACAACAAGATCAATAGTAATGACAACAATAATAAAATGGAACATAGTATTTATATTTATAATATATACCAATAATAGTAATCACGACAATACTAATCAATCAATAGCCAATATATTCAATACCCCTGGGGGTAATGAATAATCATTAATATATTCGTAATAACACCAATACCAATTAATAAAGTACTAATAATTATGGGCTGTGATATGCTATAATGTTTATCATGACCTATCTCTATAATGACGGGTTACGATGATGGTATATAGTAGTAAAAATATGAACTATCCGTATCAAGATTGGTACGGGATTTCTCCCACAAGGCTTATATTGCTTTGGAACAATCCAGTGTTTTACGTTTTGAAAAAGATGGTTATGTCTGACTATGTCGGGGACGCACCAATTTAAAAGACCACTTGACTTGGATTAGATATGATTAAAAGACCACTTGACTTGGATTAAATATGATTTAAACAACACTTGACTTGGACTACTGTAAATAGGAGATCCAGCGGTTTTCCTTTGTAAAAGAACGATGTTGCTCCAGAAAAAGGAAAAACACATGCTTAATCAGGCTTAATCATATTTAATCCAAATCAAGTGGTCTTTCAATCATATTTAATCCAAGTCAAGTTGTCTTTCAATCATATCTAATCCAAGTCAAGTTGTCTTTCAATCATATTTAATCCAAGTCAAGTTGTCGTTTAATCAAATTTAATCCAAGTCAAGTGGTGTTTTAATCATATTTAATCCAAGCCAAGTGTTGTTCAAATCATAGTTATTCCAAGTCAAGTGGTCTTTCAATCATATTTAATCCAAGTCAAGTTGTCTTTCAATCATATTTAATCCAAGTCAAGTTGTCTTTTAATCATATTTAATCCAAGTCACGTGGTCGTTTAATCATATTTAATCCAAGTCAAGTGGTGTTTTAATCATATTTAATCCAAGTCAAGTGTTGTTTAAATCATATTTAATCCAAGTCAAGTGGTCTTTTAATTATATCAAATCCCCATATATCCCCCAAATTCTATGGCTTGCGGCCATTTTCCCATCATTTTCCACTGACACTGCCATAACTTGGAGCATATGGAGGTTTCCTAAGTTATGGGGGTACCCCCAAATCATCCAGTGGTCATGGATGACCAAGGGGCGATTTTGGAAACGCCTTGGCTGCCGCCGGAATATCTCGACTTCACCTGGGGCGTGCGAATGCACCAGATAAGCATCGAATGATAGGAAAATGCAATGTTCTATTTGCCACCATGCTGGATATCATTTGGGATTATCATTATATAATGCAATAGTTTATATATATATATGTATATATGTATATATATAATATGCCACCATGCAATAGTTTATATATATATAATACTAAACTATGTTTGAGATTATCTACATATCAATCAACAATATGATATAATATGATATCATTTGGCTCGGGGGTCACACAGTCTCTATGGATAAGTACTAAACTACATGAACACATCATGTTTGATTGAATGACCTGATTGCAGTTGTGTGTTGCCAGCCCTAAGAATAGATGTTACAATATAAGTAGTAGAGCAGCACAAAGAGGACTGAGTCCAGCCTCAGGTTGGACTTTGCCCCCTTCGGTGAAAACCGCAATGGACACAAAGAACAGAATGTGAAGAACTGCTTGTTAGTGCACCCTAGTTGAAAGTGGATTGAGCCTACTTACCCCAGTTAAAAACAGGGATTTTTCCGCTACTTAGTAAGTGGGATGAGCCACCAAGCACAAAGGAAATAAGAAAACAAAAGTCCTGACTGGTGACCCATATCCGACCTCCTGTCATGATCCCAGTCTTTATTTGCAGTACAGTTGTTGAAGCTGAAGCCGCACACTGGCACCCGGAGGCGGTGTAGCGGCCAGAAAAGGAGCGCAGCACAGCTGCGCGCAGGGGTCCTTACAGGACGGTGCCCCCCACACAGGGGGCCCTGCCAAGGCGCAATCTTTTCATCCGGGCCTCGGCAGCCACTGCGCGGATCGTGGCCATTTGGCCCAAACAGGGGTGCACCCC
>Ga0126342_10004144_pt1 | contig 24511 bp, 28 predicted proteins | sample Cyp1metagenome_FD_92528 | JGI IMG/M metagenome (GOLD analysis project Ga0126342, IMG submission 92528) | Coral microbial communities from Lord Howe Island, Old Settlement Bay, Australia - Cyphastrea 1 metagenome | ecosystem: Host-associated > Invertebrates > Cnidaria > Coral ...
ACCAATAACAATACCAATGCCAGTACCAATACCAATACCAATGCCAATACCAATACCAATACCAATGCCAGTACCAATACCAATACCAATACCAATGCCAGTACCAATACCAATACCAATGCCAATACCAATACCAATGCCAGTACCAATACCAATACCAATACCAATGCCAGTACCAATGCCAGTACCAATACCAATACCAATACCAATACCAATGCCAGTGCCAGTACCAATACCAATACCAATACCAATGCCAGTACCAATACCAATACCAATACATATATATATATATCATCATCTTGTAGAGTTTTCAGACTTGTACCTCGGGAGGAACTCAAGGGACTTCCGCTTGGAACACCCTAAAAAAAAACGAACTTTCCTGCTGGGAACGGTGAGGAAATCCACGGCGATGATACTCCCCAAAGTATCAGATACAATAGATATACCATATAGATATATTGTATCATCATAGATATACCATATAGATATACCACATATATATAATTATATATAGATGTACCGATGTACCATAGATATACCATCTGTTTATGACTAAGAATTCGCCATGGAAAATCACCATGCTATTAATAGGTAAACCCAGGTAAACCATCTATTTCTATGGGCAATTTCCCATGGCTATGTTAAATAACCAGAGGGCATATGATGATTTATATTATCACACCACTTACCAAGATGGCTTTTGAACACTGCTCATATGCGACTGCACAATGAGAATTACTCAGTGCTTTCAAGATCTTTCAAGGATCAAAAATTGAAACACGCGGGGTTAACTTAAACCGTGTCAACAAAAATTAAATTGACATCGGCTGTGTTTTGTGATTTTACGCACCAAGTGGATCCAATTAGTATGCAATGACAAGGTATGCAGCAAGTTGAAGTAAAGGCAAGGCGCTATCCTTTTGAGATTCCTCAACTCTGCTTTCATGTCTTTGATCTTCTCTTCCTGTCCGGTTGAACCGTTGAACCCCAGACGACCTGCAAGCCTCAATGGTTCCATGGTTCCCATGACGTTGGTCCCCCTGTCCCCCCTTGTGGCGCCTCCTCTTTCATTCTGGCACGTAGCTCGTTGAGTCGCGCCTGCGTTGAAGTTGACTTCGATCCCAAGAGGTCGAGATCGGTCCCCGGACGTGACCGGATGGCACTGTCCTGACCGGTTCCTGTCGGCCGACTTTGCAACCAGCAGCTCGGATCTGATTCGCCCAGGACATGGCCTAAACATGCGAAGATCACCAAAGAACGAAACATGGCACTGCGAGGCATTATGGATGTGGACGCGGTTCATAGAATCTTTCAGTCGTCCTTGAGCCACAAAGCAACGCCATGCCCGGGACCTTTGTTTGATGTGTTCTCAAGGTGGCCTAGAATCTGGAAATGTAGCGAAAAGACCAGGATCGTCAAAGTGGAGCAATGTCTGCCGGCGAAAGGCTCACAATCGTGGTTTTGCAATCTGCTGGGAGTGGTTGTTTCCTGGCGCCTTTTTTTTTCTCACTTCATCTCCGCAGCATGTTTTCATCCTGGTGAGGGAATGATTCTACCAGGAAACTTCGTCAACTGACCGATTTGTAGCAGTTTTGTAGCTGGGTTTTCTATCCGCAATTGCATATGGTGCTTATTGCTTGCAACTTGCCGTTACAAGATACTGGGTGTTGTTTTTGTTTTCTCAATCCAAGCTTGGGGGTCCCTCTCGAGACTGGCGTCACATGCGACGTCGGGTAAAAAAGTGAGGTTCTGGCAATTCGTATAACAGCTTGGAAAAAAGAAAGGAAAACTCATCATCACTGGTCACTGGTCTTTTGAAGAGTCTCAGAAACGTTTCTCTCACGTACGACTCATGTGTAAATCTGAGATGCTTCAGTGGCAGCCAGCCTGAATATCACTTCTTTACAGCTCTTCCACCCGATGTCCGAAAGATGGAACCCTGCCGATTGCGACCCTTGTGAGAGATGGTTCAACGAAGACCTGGCCCGGCTGGCCAACTCAAAGTCCCTTCAGTTCCTCCCCCCTTCCAATCCATGTTTTTTCAACGGGCAGTGCGTCACGGAGATGAAAAGCGGCACTTGTCGACATTCAGCAACCGTGGGTCATAGCGGACCAAGGGTTTCCAAATGTTCAGAACACGCATCTCTTCCACCGTGCAGAAATGCTCTCTGCTGGGCATGTGGGTCTATTGTAGCATCATGGAAGTATGTTGGAACTCAAATTGAATGTCTAAGGAATGATCGGGCCAGGTATCGGCAACATTCGACTACAAAATGCGGGGACAGGTTGGAAGGATCTAAGCTCAACCGGACCTCACCAGTTCTGTCCAGATGGACTCACGTGACCGGGCCAGAGATCTGTGGTCGCTAACATGGCCTGTAGAACGGGAACAGCATTGCCATCTGAACATGCGTAACCCCGGAAAAAGAAGAAAAGGTCGCAATATATGACATTATATGACATCTTTATTCCAGTGCTTCATTCTTATTCATTCTTATTCCACATATTGCCACGGTATTCCATTGCCACATAAGGCCTCTGGGATTTGATTCTGCAATCGTCAAACATGGCGCTGGTGTTGGTGGGGTTTTCAGGTGTGCTGGCCCAAAAATAATCATCCAACATTGAACGGATGATTTTGAAAGATCAACATGATAAAGAAATGTCTATGTCTATATGCCAATGGAAATGTCCACTAATATATATATATATATATATATATTAATATATTAATATATATATATATATTATCTATATATATATATTATCTATATATATATATATCTATTTATTTAATGGGATATCCAATGCTATAGATTGTTGTTTCACCATCCAATGGCTGCACAACTGCCATCCCCCAAAAGATGTGGAGAAACGTGGGGACGTCCTGTCGATTGGTTGGTTAGCGGCAGTTGGGTGATGGTACTGTGCTGCATCAAATTACAGCGGCTTCCAAAATGCAACAGCCATGGTTCGCAAATTGCCATAGCTACTGAAATACCCAGAATGCCACATCCCTTTTGTAGGGTCCAAGAACATCCCAACAAAGTGTGCGAATGTGTCAGCACGGGCCGTAATTCTTGAACCATCAATGGATTGCGATAACGTTTTTGACATATAGCCCCCCAAAAACCATCCAACAAAAGGGCTTTCAAACCATCAACAAATGTTACAAGAGTCGATAATCATCGAGGCATGTTTCGAAGTTGATGTGGCAGCAAGCTCAGAAGCATGGCATTGGGAATCCCAAAAGAATCTTCTGAAGAGATCTTCACATGGTTTGCTGTTTTAACCCAATCTTAACATATATGAACATGCTCCGGGAACATCTTCAAAGACTTTGTCTGCTTCGCTTGTCCATCGATGGCCCCACCATTCCATCGATGAGGGCCCTGCATAACCAGTAAAATCACTCTCTTGCAACAATTCTCCGACGTTTCACATTGACTGCAGTCTGTTGGCAGGGTCGCCCAAAGTAGCGGCTCCCGGTTCCTTCGCTCATCCATTTTTCCTGGCGCAGATAGTCGGCACGGAGCGCAGGAATCAGATGTCTGACCATTGATGCCCTGAACGGGACCAGTGGCGATGCCCCAACATTCAGAAAAAAAACATATGGACCCTTAGCAGCTTAGCATTGCATAATATTGCAACATGGAGATGGATGGAAATGGATGAAAATGGATGGAGATGGCATTGCGATGCATTTCGGATAAGAATTCATGTTTTTTTTGGAAGCCACTACAAGGTGCTGTGACCATCTCCAGCAGTGCTGCACTCCTTGGAACCCTGCCCAAAGGACAAGGATTAAAACAAATTAAAACCGGGGTTTCCCTGCTGTTCACATCAAAAATAACATAAAATGTCTGAAAAGTAATTGGTCGTTGTCGATATTCATCTCCCGATTCATGGCAGAAAAAAACATGCAATACAGGATGGGGCCCCCCAGTTATAAGTTGGTTTATAACCCCATGTAAATATAGCTATTTGCGTATCATACACTCACAACATTGTTATTATAGTTATTTGCACCAACTTAGCTAACGAACTGGTAATAGTAACTATAGGGCCCCATCCTGTATACATATACAATATAATATATACATACATTATACAATATTATACAATATTATACAATATTATACAATATTTTACAATATTATACAATATTAAACAATATTATACAGTTATACAATATTATACATTGGAAAACCGTAGGGTCTTCACCCATGTTCGAAAAATACGGAAACCTCGCCTCCTCCGTAAACCGGGGTTTCGTCCAGCGCGGTCTTACCGACCACGGGTTCACCTGTGGTCAGGCGATGGGTGCCAATAGGATCCAATAGGACCTAAATATACCACAAAAATACATGGAACTTCTATGATAATCTAGGGTTAATGGACAACATATGGATATATAATATATATATATATAGGCTGTGGAGAATAATTTCAATTAACCTCGAAAATCCAAACGAAATCTTTGATCCAGGTGTGAGTGGTCAATCTGAAAGGCTACGACGCTACCTTTCTTGCAGATGTGGGAAATGATGTTGCACCATGTTGCACCAGGGATGACAGCTGTGCTTCTGTGCTACCAGGCAGCTGAAACTGCGATGTCAATGACCTACCCAGCGGTCGCCATCCATGTCGCCATCGCCATCCCATCCATCCGATCCAAGATCTGCAAGATGGAATGGATCATCTGATGCCTGGTGAAAGCATTCAGCACCGAAGCACAGGTGGCCACATTGGGTCGCAGGCCATTCATTTCCATCTCCATCAGCAGAAGTAGCTGCTGCTGCCAGCAGCTACAGGCAGTACCTCCCTCAGCCGACTTGATGGCAGCGTTGTACGTGACGACGCTCGGCTGAAGTCTCTGAAGCTTCGTTGCATGGAGGAGGAATAAGGCCTGCTGCCATGCACTCGCTTTCTCGCAGGCGCTGATGACAGCATTGCATGAGATGATGTTGCACTTCACCTGCTTGTTGGCAAATACATCCAGCAACATCAAGGACTGCTGCCACCTGCCTGCATCTTCACAGGCACTTACGACCGCATTGCAAGTGATCACATCAACCTCCAGGCTCCTGGAAACTGCCCAGCCCAACCAGGCCAGAGTCTGCTGCCAAACGTTGGCATTTGCACAAGCACTGAGCATGGCATTGCAGCTTACAACATTCGGCTCAAGCTGACCGGGCTGACCCATCATCATCTCCAACAAACAGCTGGCAGCCTGCCATTCGGAAGCATCACCACAGGCAGAGATCGCAGAATTACAACTGATCACGTTGGCCAAACATCTCTCCTCTTCCATCTTGTGCAACAAAAAAATTGCCAGTTGCCAAACTGAAGCCTTCTGGCAGCTGCTGATGGTGGCATTGAAGCTGATGCTGCTGACTCGCCCCAGTTTTCGGGTCTCTTCCAGTAGAGCCAATGCTTCAGACCACCTGCCAGCCGCTTCACAGGCCCCGATGGCCGCGTTGCAAATGATGCCATTGCGCTCTTCCAGGCGGCCCTGCAACAGCAGCGCCAGCCGCCATCTCCGCATCGAGACTGAGGTTTGTGGGTGGCCTAGGCTGGACAGAACCGCGGTGTGAGTGATGTCGGTAGCTTCCAAGTGGTTGGAACCTATGAAGGTCAAGGTCTCTAGCACCTTTCGCCATCTCCCGGCTTTTCCCAAGCCACTGCTCAAGGCATTGTAGCTGATAATCCCCCCCACAATTCGGGCAGTTTTTAGGGACCTCAGAGTCTTTAGGGCCGTTGGCCATTCCTCAGCGCCCAGGGAGCTCAGTAACAAGTTGTGGCTCACCGTGTCTGGCAGCACCTGCAAAGCCCTGGCCCGGCTCAGCAGAGCCACTGCCTGCTGCCATGACCGACAGGCCGAGATAGCGCTGTTGAGGAGAGATCTGTCCAAGTTGGCCTCACAGGGGGGTTATAACTTGGGCCCCAAAACAACTGGAGGGGGCAACCCTGCAAGAAACCGGCATTCAATGGACTTGTGGTATCTTTTTGTAGCTTTATATGTTTGGCCAGCTCAATCGTTCACCGTGTTGAAAGCCTGCCTCATGATACAACTCCAAAGCCGCCTGCCATGCAGCTGCTGCCCCACAACCGCTGATGCCCAACTTGTACAGGACAGCATCCGTGGTACCGAGCCCCTCAGCCAGCTGCAGCAACTCCAGGACCTGCTGCCATTCCGAGAATTTCTCACAGCTGCTCATGGCGGCTCCAAAGGAAATCGCATCAGGGCTGAGATGTCCATGTTCGATCAACTCAATGAGGATCTTCAAAGACTGTTGCCATTCACCAGCTTTACCACAAGCTGAGATAGCTTCATTGCAAGTCATCAAGTTTCTTTGTTTCAACTCTTTTGCCTGGCTCAGCAGTTTGAGCGCATGCTGCCACTGGGCGCCACAGGCTCCAATGGCAGCACGAAAAATCAAGGCATTTGGGCTTAGGGCCGCATCTTCCAGGGCTTTTAGGAGCAGAACTGCTTCCTGCCACTTTCCGGCAGCTTCGCAAATGCACATCAAGCTGCCATATGAGATGACGTTTTTCCGCAGTCTTGACATCGACATCTCAGAAAACATCTCCAGAGCCTGCTGCCAGTTCTCACCGAGTGCAGTTCCATAGTTGATCTCATTTGGTTTCATCCCTGAGGTTCTCATCATCTCAAGCCCCAACACAGCCCAGGTCCACTCGGTAGCCTTTTGAGATGCACTCGTGGTGGTACTGAAACTGATGACATCGGCTTCCAAATCCTTCATCTGAACCTCCTTGAGCAAATGAATGGCTCGATTCCACTGGCCGATGGCGCTGATGGTTGAGTTGTAGCTAATGACATTGGCTTCCAAGTCGTTTCTTTGCACCTTCCGCAGTAGCATAATGGCCCTCTGCCACTGCTCTCCTTTACACTTGGAGCACTTGGAGATCTCTTTGTTGTAGTGGATCAAGGTCGGTCTTGGCGCCTCAGGAACTTTGACTGCCATCTTCAAATATCCTGAGCCTGGATGCCACGGAAGAGATTCAGGGCGTCTTCACCGTTGTGCTTTTCTTAGGACTCAAAGGGACCAACAAAAATCTCAATGCTGTGTCAATTCTGGCATTTGGATCCAGATATATCAACATCTATCAAGATTCATCTCAGCACTCAACGCAAATGACGCAAAGTGTATCTCTTTTCGCAGCACTTCAAATGGATGTCAACCCAGTCCCCAACCCTTCCGTTCTTCGAAGGGACTCAAGGACGTGGATCCGCCTGGATCAAGAGATATGGGCCATATGGGCATGGATCAAAATTGGGTACTCCAGTCATTGGATTCCAATTGGATGGTCAATACTAGAGACTAAGCCATCTGTGGTACAGGTCTTAAAAGTTTGACCCATAGCCAGGTCTTGGCATCATATGGCTATGTCCAAGTCATGTTGCAATACCCCAAATGGCTGGTGAATCTTCTTGTCCCAGTCAGAACAGGCCACTGTCCCCACTAGCCTCCTGGCTCTCGCTGGCACTGGACCTGCTACCTGAATAGATCAAATAGAAGGTTGGTTGGTTCAAGCGTTCAAGGGTCAAACCGGGGTTTATCATCATAGCATATCATAGCCATTGGTCCGAACAAGTATGAACTCACCGGGAAAATGTCCAGCCGTCCAGCCCAACAAATGGGATAACCGGATAGCCCAATCACTGAGCCAAGGAGCGTCTTTTCTGGATCTGTGTGACCTGCCAAGGGGCAGCTACTGCACCTGCACTTTTTGAAAGGCTCTGAGTCATTCTAACATTCTATTTTAACATAGCGAACTGGAAAATCACCATTTTTAGTGGGAAAACTCACTTTTCTATGGCCATTTTCAATAGCTATTTTGACATCACCAGAGGGTAATGAATAGTCCATTGATGGTCCATGAATAGTCCATTAACATCACGGATCAACCCCGTGTTGCAGGGTCCAAATCCGTCCAGGTCTTGAGATGTCCAAAAGCTTTACCATCTGGTTATGACCAACATAGCCATAGAAAATCACCATGTTTAATAGGTAAACCAGCTATTTCTATAGGCCATCTATACCATGGCTATGTCAAATAACCATTGATGGTGGAATCTCCAGCCATGTTTGACTCCCAGGAGTGGGGGCAAAGATTGCGGCAGAAAAACTTGGCGGGACCTGGTCAAGAATCACCGATAGGACCTATGGGTACCCCCAAATCATCAATTGTCATAGGATTTCCACCAAAAACACCATCCATTTTGGGATACCCCCCTTAGGAAACCTCCGCTTGATAGATTTCCGTCCGAAAAACTTCCGCGTTCATCGGTGCGTTCAAGCTCTTAAGTGCCGGACTTTGGGAGTCAAAGGCTCGTTTTGTTTCCCACACAAGATACCCCCTGGTTAAACATATTTAGCTATTGAAAATGATCAATGAACCATTTATAGATGATTCAAAAATGATGATTTGCCTAAATTTGCCTATGAAAAAATGGATGGTTTTCTGTAGCAATGAGTCATTACCGGGAAACCGGTCCTGGGGAAATTTGAAACCGGAAACGCCCGAAACCCCCCATATTTCATGGGAAAAAACCCATGCTTTCCGGTGTAGATTTTACCTTAAAATCAATCCAGTGAGAAATGATGTCAAGAATCTCAAGTCAGCTGCAACGCCTCGTCATGTTGTCGCAGATCATTTTTTTCTCCACCTGTGGATCTGCCTTCAACATCGCATAAAACCTGGGAAACATCAACAGAGAAGATGGGATGCGGCAGCAAGTTCAGCTAGTTCTGACATTGTTGAAAAACAGCTGAGAAGAAGGCTCTCAATAGTCCATCACACCTCAAGTCCATTCAAGTCCCCGATTTTTGGGTGTGTCTGAAAATGATACCCCCAGTTGTGGCAGTGATGTATCTAATTATATTTCCATTATATCTCCATTATATCAAATTATATCTCCATTATATTCCATAAAATCACTGCTAAATCACATAAAATAGAAAAATATCCCCATTATGTTTCCATTATATCCCATTATATTCCATATGTTTATATCTCCATTCAAATCCTATGAATGCATAGAAAACCCAAGCGGTTCACTGCTGTCGCTAAACCATCTGACCCAGCCATGGGATCTCGCGCTCCCACCATCACTGGTGTCGACCTCTGAGAAGATACATCTGTTCTAAATTCCCAAACCATCAACCGGAGTGGCTACATCTTATAAATATTATGTATAGATCCCATTAATATTAGATGGTTTGGGAATTTAATTCTGGTTACATCTCATTTAATTATGTATAGATCCCATTAAATCCCCATGAAACGTATTATGGTTAGTGAAAAAAAACCGTTCCTGGTCAAATTCCCATTTTTTTTTGTTGCTGAAATCGGTGAAAATTCCCCATGTGGAGGTTTCCTAAGTCATGGGTTTTACCCCCAGTTCTCATCCATTTTATTTTCGGAGTTTCCATATAAACCATCCAGCTATTGGGGTACCCCCATTTATGGTTCCCCCATTTATGTTTGTTGGTTTATAAACCCCATGAATACTAATTCGTTCTCTAGTTCGATATATCTACCATAAATCATAGTTAATTCAGCCAGTTATACGTCAACTGAACGCTATCGAACGGGGGGGCCATCCCATATACATTCCATATAAATCCCATATAGATCCCATATAAATCCCATATAAATCCATATAAATCCCATATAAATCCCATATAAATCCCATATAAATCCCATATAAATCCATATAAATCCCATATAAATCCCATATAAATCCATATAAATCCCATATAAATCAAATTAAAATATATAAATCCATATAATCATATATAATCCATATAGATTTCCATTAAATCACCATAGTTAATTTATGGATCCCCCCATCTTTCGTCGGTCAGACACGCCACCTCTTCGAAGATGCGCGGCATCTCCAGGAACTGCTGTGGGCCCTCCATATCGATGGTCTCGGCCACACCTGGATGCAGAGAAAACGTGTATGGCATTCATGTCAATTTCCCTAGACATTTATTGAGATATTCATATGTTAGATTCATGTATGTATACATATGTATATATATACTTATATATATATACCCTCTGGTTATTTAACATGGCCATGGAAAATGGCCCATTTATAGATGGTTTACCTATTCAAAATGCTGTCGTCTATAGCTACGTTAAATAACCAGAGGGTGGCCGTCAAACGCCGCCGTCATCTTGATCGAAGCTTCCTGGCCCAGCTTTGAAGCTGGAGAAAAGCTGTTCATATGGTGTTTTAATGGAAATCTATATGGATTTATATGGGATTTATACAGGATGGGGCCCCCGTTTGATAGCGTTCAGTTGACATATAAGTGGCTGAATTCTATGGATTATGGTAGATATAAGGAACTAGATAACTATAGTTAATGGGGTTTAGAAGCCAACAAACATAACTGGGGGGCACCATCCTGTATGGATTATATGGATTTATATTTATATGGCATTTACAGTAATCTGATTTGGTGGCATACCCTAGGGTAAACATGCAAAAACATGTGGAAAAGCCATGCTTTCCCTAGGGAAATAATCTACACATGGTAGCTTGTTCCACATGTGTGTTAGTCTACGGAAGGTGATGATTCATCAACAATCATCATCATCATCATCATCATCATGATGCCCACCCTGTGATAGTCAGAATAAACCTTAAAACTAGCGCAACATCCGACCATCAGGGAAATCATCCCTAAATCTTGACTTATGAGAGGTATTGTATTCCCAACAGGATGATGAATTCTACTGGAAGTCACCACGAACTTCGTAGCACTCAGTGTCACACTGCACGGAGCATCACGGCGTGGTTTTTTCAAATATGGCTTTGGAGCCAGGGCTTTCCTCGGCCCCAAGGCCCCAAGTTCTGGAACGAGGCAGGGAGGCAAGTCTTGCAGTAAACAGATTATGGTAGAAGTATGTAGAAGTTACGTATTACCATCTGGTTATTTAACATAGCCATGGAAAATCACCATTTTTAATAGGTAAACCATCTATAAATAGGCCATTTTCCATGGCTATGTTAAATAACCAGAGGGTATACGTATCCTATCCGATCCTATATCTTATATCATATAGCATATATCGAAAATCATGTACATCATATGATATAATGCAATAGCGTATCAATAATATCATAATCATGAATCATAATCACATTCAAAATCATATCGTAATCATAATCATAATCGGGATAATAATCATTATCATAACCATAATCATACGTAATTATAACCATATCATGTCATATCATAACATCACATATCATATATCGTACCAGATCATGTCATTTCATTAATACACATCAAAAATATTGCGTTATATTATATCGTCTAATCTTTCTTTTGTCATATCATCTAATGTCATGTCATTTCATTTCATATTATATTAGATGTATGACATTCTATTTCTATTAGTGTGAGTGAGTTGGAGGGATCTCCCCCCGGTGGCAAGGAACTCGGTGGCGCGTCGACACCCGAATGATCCGCATCCTGCAGTGGCCGATCCAAAAATCGTGGCCATTCGGGGCTAGAAAAGCAACGTTCGTGTACCTAAAAGGATTCAAATCTGTGTGACTCCCTTTGCTTTTGGGGAGAGGGGGATCAGCTTCGATGCTTGGGAGTTCCTCTTAGCGCTTGGTACTGTACATTTGGACATGGCCCCTGGTCATTTTCAATTCCAACGTTAAGACATCAAAGAAGCATGGCTATTAAATGCTATTTGTATTAAGCGGATCCAATATGTGTTTGCCGAAATCCCATGTGGGCTGATTTTCGTTCAGCGCATCATCTGTTGTTTCATCTTTTAACGGCGTTGGATCATTGGAAGGACACCCTTTGATCGACTAGGTCTGATTGATTTCATGTCATGTTTCCAATAACCTGTAGTTTACGATGAATATGAAAACCTACATGACCTACATCATCAAAAATCCAGGCCCAAAATGGATGTTACAAAATCATCAAACATCATGAACAAATCGAGGTACAACCCCCCCTGCTCTTCCAGCCCAACAGAGATTGGCAGCGCACCCCGGTGCTAAACTCATGGTGATCAGCCCGTCACCATTGAGACATGGAGGTTTCTAGCTGGGAAAATCATCGAAAAACGGGTGGACCTTCCAATGGAAAATGTTTGGGACATTTTGCTGAGATACCCTCTGGTAAACTAACAGTTTGCTATTGAAAATGGCTATTGATAGTGAGTTTTCCCATTAAAAATGGTGATTTTCCAGTTCGCTATGTTAGTTTACCAGAGGGTAAATCATTTCAGGGTCCAATTCTTTCGAGAAAGGCCGGGTCGCTGGGCCACCTCTGAAGAGCGTCCAAATTTTGCCATCGCCAGCATGGCGGCCCTGGAGCCGAGGACTTTCTTGGGAGATGCTTGGAGATAGTCATTTCATGTCATTTCTATATGTTTAAGGATTCATTAATGATGTTGAATGTTCTAATATGAATCAAACATACTAGTACTACTTACTAATTTCTATGTTGATGCTCCATATCAATAATTCTACTGCTTGCAAGACTTGCTGCCGTGCATCCCAGTTGGCAAGTGCTTTTGTATCAGCCATATACAGTTGGGCTGATCCCACTTGTAGATCGGTACACCATGGTTGTGAATCACACACCAGCTGAGATACAAATGAAAGGACGAAAGGAGTACCGACCCAAAGCAGAGTGGGGATATGAATGATAGAAGGAACCATATGACCCAAAACAGATAACATGGGAATCAATTGGATCATTTTATGGTTGTCTTCGTCAACTGGGAATGGGGGAAAAAAACTTTGGAAAACAAAGGAGATGTTCTGGATTTTAAACAGGCGTTCATTCTATTTTGGGCATTGTTGGGTCAACTACGGTGACAGTGGCAACTGCTGGTTCTGATTCTGAGATCACCTTTTGGTTCCCACCAATGCCGCTGCTTCCATGTCACTCAGCAATCCAAGAAACAGCTGAGTCTTCTGGTTGTGTCGCTCGCCCGGGCTAAGGGCCGTGAAAACTCCCTTGAAGGAGAGAACATCAGGTTGGATCTCCAAAACTGATGTTCTGCTCAGCAAGAGATGCGCCATCTGCCAGCTTCGTGCGCTTCCACAAGCACCGATGGCAGCATTGAATGTGATGAGATCAGCTCGAAGCTTGGAATCATCCAATTCATGCAGAATCCAAATTGCTGCTTGCCATTTACCAGACTTCTCACAAGCACTACATACAGCATTGAAGCTCGTCAAGGTTGGTTGGAACTCTTTGTTCCTCATCTGCTCCAAGAGATCCACAGCCTCCTTCCACTTCGCGGCCTTTTCAAAGGCACTGATGGCTGCATTGTACGTGATGACGTTGCACTCCTTGAGCCTTTCTGCGGTGCCCAGCAGCCGCAGTGCCTGTTCCCATTCCGAGGCTTTCTCACAGGCCGTCAGCGCTGCGCTGAGGGTCACCACAGAGGCCAGGCTTCTGGCAGAGGCACGTTCCAACAGCTGAAGCGACTGCTGCCATTCAGATGCCTTCCCACAGGCACTTACAGCTGCACTGTAGGTGAAGGCATTTGTGGCCTTTTGGTGCTTGGAATACTTGGAAGATGTGGAATTTTCGGTGTGTTGCTCTTTGTCCTGCTGTTGGCCATTTTCGGCCTCCAGCAGCAACCGCAAGGCCTGCTGCCATGCACTGCTCTTTTCACAGGCGCTCACTGTAGCCGAGTACATCACCACATCAGCATCCACCGAATCATCATCGATGGAAGAAAAAAGATGTAGCGCATGTTGCCACTTGGCCGCTTTTTCACAGGCACTGATGACAGCACTCAGAGTCATTCGATCCATCAAACCATGACTCCTTGCATCCCGCAACAGCTGTAGAGCTTGGGTCCATTCAGCCGCCTTCTCGCATGCACTGGCTGCAGCTGAGTAACTGATGACATCAGCATCCCAAGTATCACTGGATCCCATCCGACTCAGCAAATGGATGGCTCTGGGCCACTCCTCGGCTTTTCCACAGGCTGTGATAGCGGCATTGCAGCTCACCACGTCCACCTGTACCAACATCATCTGAGCCTGGCGCATGGTGCAGCTGTGGGCCCCTTTTTTGGGTTGAACCCAACAGGGAATGAAGAGTTTCCCTCTGGCACGAGTGAACCTGGTAGTGTAAAATCCACCACTAAATGTTGTCATTTTTCTCCTTGCAGCTTCCCCGCGTTGGAGTATTTTATTGTGTCACCTCCCCCAATTAACGTTTGCTTTTTGTTCGGTATCAAGTCTGACCCTTTTACACCTTCTTGATAGCCGCTGCCCCCGCAGCTTGCAGAGAGGCCCCCTGGCCCTGCGCGCCAGGTTGTATGTTTGCCCTTTGGCTCTACACTATGATTTGCACTGTGCGAGTACAGTTACTTCCCTTTCCTTGTACTTGTAATTAGTCACATTCTAGAGTGACCGACACGATCTTGCATGCACCATTTAGTTCGATGATATTCCCAGCTGTAAACCCCCATGTTGACCAAAATTTTCTCTTTGCCATGTTTGATTACCAAAGGATATGAAAACCCAAAAGTTTCAGACTTTCGGTTTTTCTCCACAGGCCTGCTGCAAGATGCTGAGAGCTTCTTGCCACTTGCCCGCTTTTTCACAGGCGCTGATGGCAGAGTTACAACTGATGGTATCAGCTTTCAGAAGTTTCATCTCCATCAGCTCTAGCAGCTCCAAAGCCTGCTGCCATTCCGAGGCCTTCCCGCAGGCGCTGATGGCGGAGTTGTAGGTCACCAGGTCGGCTCCCAGCACCTCTGCCAGCAGGGCTAGGGCTGCATGCCATGCAGCGAAGGTCTCGCAGACACTCACCGTGGCGTTGAAGCTGATGACACTGGGAGTTACCAAAGATCTTTTAGCTTCACCTTAGATCCAGCAGTAGCTTCAATACAAAATAATACAAATACCTTCCGATGTGTTATGTATTGCAGATCTCCCATCTTCACAGTTCAAAGGAGCAACAAAAAATACGGCTTCGCCACATGGTCCAAGTCGCCCAGCAATTCCAAGGCGTGCTGCCACGGCAGGTCCCCTTTGGGATGTTTCCGACAGGCCACGATTGCCTTGGTGTAATCCACAATGGACCACCCCGACGTGGAGCCCATGGTCGGTGTCATGGCATCTGGAGCCACAAATGGTGGGCCCAGGGCAGTGGTTGATCACCGGTTTTCCCCTGATTCAGGTGGGTGGTTTTTGCATTTTTTCCCCATGTTCAGACCCAACTGTCTAATTTTCAGTGCTGCCAAGAAAAATTGGAAGTGGAGTTCTGGAGTTTATTTTCACCTGAAGATCTCGAAAAATTGGGCCATGTTCCAAGCCACATCAAGACATTGATGAATCTAGAGACTTGTGAATCTCTTGGCCCACCATTCCAGGCACATTGAAAACTGCGGTAAACCGAACATCGAACCGAACTTCGAACTCAAAAAAAAAGGTCAACTCAAAAAAAGGTCACTTCATGTCACTTCCACTTTTCTTTCAGAAACTCATCAAGGGTTCCTTAAATCCATGGTTTCATGATGTTTCAAGGAAGGGATTTAACATATATTCCACAGATTTAACCATCAATCTCCATATCTTGTGGCCCATAGAAATTTTGCTGCAAGTTCCATCCCTTCCAGGCCCTGCGGCGTCCAGGCTTCATGTGGTGTTCCACCTGTTTCATACCTGTTTCACCATGTCCTGGGGAGTCAACATCTAAGCCCATTTTAAGCCCTAACCAGAGATTTTTGTCATATTTGTTTATATTATATGTTTATATATGTTTACTATTCACCATCTATTAACCATCTATTGGGGCACCATTCGTTTTGATACCGCCATCGACATCTCTGGTGCCTCAATAGCTGTGAGCCTCGAGAGGTCCACCTGGTGCTCGGCCAGGAAATCACTGGGAAGATGGCGCTGCCATGGGGGATGGCTGACCATCAAAATCTTTGGGGTTTTACATGGTTTTACCATCAAAATCTCTCCAAATTATGGTGAATATGGATGAATATGGGGAATTGATTTGAGGGCAAACTCTACGGAAACCGTTGGATTTCTTCGAAACTAAAACCGGGACGGCCGATGAATACATGGGTATTGGCCCATCCCGTCACCATCACCATCATCACACCACCATCAGTAGCATAATGATCATGTCATAGGTAGTATCCTTTGGAAGGAACACTTCATATGTTTGCTTTCGGACTAACTGTTGGGATACAGCCCAAATTGACAAAATGGAAGGGGGAGTGGAAAGTGTGGCTCTACAAGGGGCTTGGATAGACCCATCATAATTCATAATGTTTGCAAACCTTATATGTTTTTGGTATAAACCATCACAATGGTATAATCACTCATATCAATCATATTGGTATAATCTATATAAACCATAGATCACTTAACTATATCCATCATGATGGTATAATCATCATAAGGGTGTGTCTGAAAATAGTGTACCCCTAAACCCAATGGTTAATGATCATTATCCCTATTAAATGGCTATAATTGGGAATATACCCTATTTTCAGACAAACCCATAAAGCCTCATTTTTGGTTGGTCAAACTTCCAAATTTTGCGCCTCCAAGCATCGCTTCATGAAATGCTGAAAAAGCCTGGCGCGAGAATTCTCGAGATTTTTCCCCCATGGTCCCCAGGTTTCCCATGAAATCCTTTAGAAAGGAAAATCACCATGAAAAACATCTATAAAATCTATAAATACCTTTGAAAATTCCATGGATTTGTTGAAAATCCCAAAATCTCAGGTGTGTCACTGTATGTCACTGTCCAAAAACCTTCCTCAGAGGCGCCGAGGGGAAACCGAATGCCATTGGCTCACTTGGAGAACAAGCCGCTGCCGGCGCTGAAAAAGGAACTCCTCCCATTGGAATGGTTGGTTCATCAACTTTGAAATATGCAGCATCAAACCATTAAAGTTTCAAAGTTGATGAACCAACCATTTTAATGCTACCTTGGTTCATCATGAAGCATAGAAATTGATTACTTCCCAAGGTAGCATTAAACATCAAAAAAAAACCAATGGTAGACAAATGCCAGGCCATTGCCCGGCGGAAATCTGCAGAAAATCGGAAACGAACATGGTGTACCCCATTGATTTACCACGCTTTACCTATGTTTACCCATGGAAAATGGCCTATTTATAGCTGGTTTACCTATTAAACATGCTCATCTTCGGCTATGTTAGTTTACCAGAGGGTAGCCGCGTAGCCCAGTGGTTGCGCCGCGTCTTGGCGACTCTTTTTGGCTCTTGGAATTCACCCAAAGATACCGAGCTTGTCACAGGGTTCAAGTGCCGCAAAGTGGCTCCTTTCCGCTGCCAGCACTTCCGGCGCCACCTTGCTAAGTTAAAATGTCAGGTGTCCATAATTCAGATAGTTTTAGATGATTTCTGCACCATGATCTTCTATACAGGAATGTACGGGAACACCATAGTTCAACTCGGCTTTATCATTCTTAAAATATAACAAACAGCAAAATAACCCGATCCGGGATCCCACCAATGGCACAAGCGAAATGTTGAAGCTATGTGGGTTTCTCCATTTGATGTCTCTCAATTCAACCGAACATCAAGCGACCTTAAGCCTTAAATAGCCTTAAGCCATGTGTTGTTTTTGTTCTGCACTCAATTGTCCATCCAAAATTCAACAATTCAACAAAACGTCAAGCCCACCTAGCCATGTTCTCGTCTTTCCCTCCAAATTGTCCAACATTCCGCTGAGGCGCGATGTATCCCGGGTTCTGCAGCGACTCGGCACCGCTGCCTGACGCTGTGAGTTGTGGGATCCAAAATCATCCAGCAGTTGATGGATCTGATTTTGATAATTTTTGATATAATATATATATATATATATGTGTGTGTGTGTGTTGATGTGATTTATTGTGGATTCTGATGTTGTGATGCTGAAATCCACTGGAGCTGCTGAATCTGTGGAGATCCAAACACTTTTGAAGGATGAAACATCAAACTGATCCTAACGGATCACCACATTTCGGTGCTGCGTTTTCCCTACACTCCCGCCTCGTTGTGGTGGTTGGTGGCCACCTGAGATGGGGAAAAGGTGGCCACTTTTGAAGTGGCAGAAAGTGGTGATATGCAGTATGCAGTACATGTGCATGTGCCTATTCACATTATGTCATACTAAACTTCACAAATATATGCGTTACAGATTGTTACAGTCTCTTTGATTGCTTCATATGCGCTCTCAAAGGATGGTCCATTTTCAAAAGTCGGTGCCATCTGCCCACTTTGCTCCCAAAGATAAGGAGCCATCTTCGACATGAAAAGAGGACTGTACAACCACATTTCGGCAACAGCCTGGATTCCTGGCCAGAAGGACACCTTGCATCATGGGGCTGGGTTCAAAGCACCACGCAGCGCACGCATCTCGTCTTGAGACGCGGATGATGCGGGCTGTGGGAATCCATCCAGTGGCTGAGCTGAAGCACACCTCAGTCCAGGTGACAATTCCATCAACCGCAGTGCTTTGGGATCGAAGGGTCGTCTTGGGAAATTCCTGGGAGTCTGGGAATGGCATCTCCATGTCTATCGAGCAAAGCGTGACTGCCTCACTGAGAATGGCGTGCTCCACTTGCCACAGACTGCAGGGAAACCTCTGTGGAACCGGCACGTCTGGATGCAGCTCGTTGATGGCAGAAACATCCACCCCCTGCACGGGGCCACTGATTCGTTGGCGTCGTCTCCAAAGATCCCTGCAACCCAAGAGGGCCGCCTTCACACGAAAGGCGCGGGGCAGGAAAATGCAGCTGGACTTCAGGGCGAAACGAAGAGCATCCACTTGAGCCCAGTGATGCCAGAATTGACAGTCGCACGGTAAGCCTTCGCATTCTTTGGCAAAAGGCTCACCAGAAACCATCGAGATGATCTTCCTTTCCAGGCTGGGAGAGCCTAAAACATGAAGCACCTTAGGTCCGAAACATCTCAGAGATGCCTTCACCCAGGGTTTCAGCACATCTTTCCCAACCTTCAGATCCTCCTTGTTGGATTCCAAGCAGATGATCCTCGGTCCCCGCCCTGCCAGCTGCAGCAATCGCCTTAGGCGGCGGCCGCCGCAACGTCGGAAGGAGCTGAGGCAAAGGCGGGCCATGATGGGTCCATCTGAGAGGTCCAACACCTGGCGCTTGGAAAAGAACTTTGGAGAATGGGGCAGATATGTCTTGGAGATTCAAAAAAAATGATCATGAGATGAGATGAGATGAGATGAGATTATATAAGATGAAATGACATTACATGACACGATATGACATGACATGACACGACACGACACGATATGACATGATATGATAGGTTCGAAACCCCTAGGGATTGAACAAACTGAGGATGTGAAATGAGGAGAAAAATCCGGATATCCAACCCAGTTTGAAAGATCCAAACTTGGACTTCCAATCCCCGAAAATCCGCCGTTTCCATCCATTTCTCCCCACCTGAATAGGACCCCGTGAGTGGAGCGACTTTAAGGACTTCACGGCCAAATCCATGGCATGCTGGATCTGCTGGTACTTCTGGCGGTTCGACAGCATCCAGAGTCTTTGAGGAGATATCAGACTTAAGGTACTGGAGCCCCGCGGCAACGAGATCGAGCTGTCACCAGGATCAGGGACCTCCACAATCCTGAACCAAATATCTTCATCCGTGTGGAATGCCATCAATGACAACGTCTCCCCCGCCTCCAGAAATCTCCGCTGTGGCAGGACACACACTGCTTGTCGCCAGTGGCCAATCTCTGGCCGTTTCGTGGCAGTCCATGGGGCATTGGTCATGCTGGCACGGTGATCTCCACGACGCATGTAGCACTGCCACCAAAACACGATGGCATCCACTCGTCCGGACGCCTCCAGCTTTACCTCCAGCATCTTGGATCCGCTGGTCGCCGGCAGGTGCTCGAAGTCGAAGAACAGCGCTGGAAAATCCTGGGTCAACACCCGAGCTTGCCCTGCGGCCACCAATTTTTCTAGCACCACATCGTGTGGATTAGCATCCCCATCATCTCTCCGATAGACATCAGGCGCCCACCATGCAGATTCCACGCTTTGAAAAGAAGCCAAGACTTCGCTTTCCACTGCACAAGCCAACACATCAGCGGCCGCTGGGATGGCAAAATATTGGTCTTGCAACAAACATCGCGCGGCATGGCGCAAGGTTCCCAGACAATCTTCTCCCAGCAGAGCAGCATCCAGAATTTCAGCCACCACCAGCTTCGCGCGCTTCGCGCCTGCCAGGCTCATCTCTGTAGATGGAACCGCATGCACCGTGAATTTGGCGTTTAGACCATTGTTCACGGCATTTCGTCTCGCAACCTCTGCTAAAGTTGGATCGCGTTCATACGCAATGACTTCTGGAATTTCCGGGCACCGCTGTAGCAACGCTAATCCCAAGATCCCTGAACCGCAGCCAATGTCTAAAGCTCTATGGTCGAGCACTTCGTTTGGCAGTCTGTCGAAGGCATTACAGAAGGCTTCCAGTCGCGCATCATCATGGAGCATGTCAAAATGCCAGGCATAGTTTTCACTCGACAAATGCGACAAATCGATTTGTAGATCGCCGGCGTCAGCATCGAAGTGCTTCAAATCTCGAGGTGTTCTCGAACGACTCCGCTGCATGGCCGGGATCAGAAGTTGTGTTTCGAGGCACATGCTGCGGGTCGAGCAACATCACTGGCACTGGAATGACTGGAATGATGAATCTCTGCCATTCTCTGCCAAGGTGCAAAATACATCGTTCTGCCAGTAACGGTTTTCCCACCGCAGTTTCTGACCTGGTGCCGGCAACATCCAGTTGTCCAAGCCACTGCTATTGGATCGCATGTGTCATTCAGGCTGGGCCCCAAGCATTCCACGTGTCAGATGTGTCAGATGTCCAAATGATCCCAAAACAGAGACAGCATTTTAGTTGACTAAAACCTAGTTTTACAATGTTTTACCCTCTAGTAAGTTTACATAGCTATTGAAAATGACCATTTATAGTGGATTTTCCCATGAAAAATTGTGATTTTCCATAGCTATGTTAGTTTACCAGAGGGTACCATATGTTCCCCTTTTTGCAAATCCATGGCTCCAGAAACCAAGAAAACCAAGTTGCCAAATGACCTGAAATGGCTGCTGGAGGAACATGCTCATTTTGAGCCAGGAACATGTCATACCATTTCATGTGGTGCTAACCTGGTTACCTCCCAATCCTAAATCTCCCATGGAATCCCCAATGATCAAATCCTTATACTGCAAAAAAAACATGTGAAAAACCCACATTTCTCGACTCCATCATGGATATCATGGTATATCCCCATTCACAATGGGCCCTCTGCCTGCCGCACATTTATGGAGCCCGGCGAGATCGCCATGGCTAAAAAAAAGCTGATCCCATCAGTACCAGATGCAACTGATTCATGGAAAGTTTGATTAAAGGATATTAACGGATTCCAAATTGCTGGATTATATTGATTATATAAAGGATATGATCGGCTCATGAAAATGAATTAGAAACTGATTTTGATTGATTTTGTTTACTCCTTCGAATCAGCTTCAACATAGTAAGAGGTTTTGACCCATCATGAAGTTTTGTGCAGATGGATACATGTGGCATTCACCTCAGTTGGAAGCCGAAAAAATATCCATCAAGCGTTTGAAAAGATGTAGCGATGACAACTTGGCGCTGGGACAAGTGCAGAACCTGACGATTTTGCTGGAAACTGGCCACGCGCATCTTTTAAACAGCACCGAGCTTGTCAACTGTTGGGCTTGGCAAGTGTCCCTTTTTGGGGCTCTTGAAATATTTTGAACATCCGAAGTATCTCTTGGAGATTCAATTATTATATATATATATGTATATATCCCTAATAGTTGGTGTTTCAGACATTTACCAAGCCCTGAGAGTTCTGTTGGGGTTTTTGTAACCACCCAAACACTAGGCTCTGCATGGTCCACTTTGACTCATGCCACCGCCAGGCCGACGGATGTGAAACGAAACGCCGAAACGCCCAGCTCAAACAGTGTTCGCTGGAGCCTCTGAGAAATCAAAGCATCCAACAGATACCCACATCAACAGAGTGACAGATGGATTGGACATCACAAGAAATAGTGTGGGTTTAGAATTTAGAAGATGTGTAAATACTCAATAATCTCAATATACAGACTGCAATGTACACATTGCAAATAGATTGGTAGCTGCTGGTCGCCATCTTTCAACGATTCCCGCCTCCCGGCTAAGCTGCGACATTGTGCCCTGGCGCCAGAAATCCTCATCCCTTATGGAAATTCAATGAACATCATGAACAAAAACTCAGCTACCAGGGTGCATCACTTAAAAGATGATCCCGAAAAAAAAAAAAAAACTCCAAAATGTCGGCCATGTTCGCTCCGGCTCCGCAACATCGCCTGGAACGGAAGGAGTTCGCCTGGCGCATGTCCTTGCCGTGAAGAGCGACCTGACTCAACAAACGGGTGGCCTTTTGGGGAAAACCAGAGGGAAAAAAAACCTCTTCAGTTTTTTGGAGTGCGGATCACTGTGAGATCTTGAAACCAAAAAAAATTGAGTCATCTGTGTCATGACTGCCCCAATAGGAGTCCAATAGGAGGCGGTCGAACTCGGGCGCCCCAACGTGAGCCGCGCACTCCCGTATGGGAATGCCGCCGGTGGTGCACAGGTGCCCCGGGGGCACTGGGAACTGCCTCGACTTGAAGATAATCCATGGCTTGCATCTGCAGCAACTTATACACCTGGAGAGCCGGGCTGAAGTCTGCTGAGAAAAACAATAGAAAAACCACAGGGGAAAATACTGGAACCGGGATTTCTTCAAGTCCAAGAGGTCTAAGTCTAAGCATCTACGAATCCTGGAACTTTCGTGAGTTCCCCTCAGTGATGCTGTGGTGTCACTATGGTCGCAAGATTCGGAAAAACAAAGTCAACATCTTTAGAAAAGTGGGGAACGGGTCAAAACGGGTCAAAATGGTCAGCATCTTCTGGTGAATTTCTGCCAACCCTCAGGAAATTCATCTATCCATCGCACCTTCCAGCACAAGCAACTAGCCACTAGCCTGAAGTCAGGCACGGTTAATGGGATGGCCCAATGAATGTCGAGTGTTTTACGTAAAAAAAAAGAAAGGATCAACCGTAAGATTTTGGGGTATCCCGTGTCTAGACAAACCTAGACAAACCAAGATGAAACCTCTCAAGAATGGCCAGCTGCCCGTTTTGTTGGACAGTGATCAAAGATATCCAAGGATCTCACTGGCTCAAGGAGCTAAAGAAGACCAAGACCGGGAGATAGCACACCGGCCTGCCATCGAAAATGGGATTCTTCACACCAAAGCAATGTCCTCCTATTTTGTCTTGTGATTCAAGTATAAACATGCATCTTCCTTTGATCTACTCCAGAAACATCAACATATGGGGGTTTCCATAAATAGGGCTACCGCCAAATCATCCATTTTAATAGGATGTTCCTGATGTTCCATCATAAACCATCCATTTTAGGGGTACCTCATTTATGGAAACCCCCTATGGATAGTAAATGGATAGGAATTCATATTGTAAGCATCCCCTTTCGCATGCTTCGGCCTCTGAGAGCATGGCAACAGGCTGCCATACTTTGTGGCAAAGGTGTACCTGTTGCGAAATGGCGTTTGGGCTTCAGTCGGAAGGTGTCGATCTATGCCGATCTATGCCGATCTATGGGGGGTTCCCATCCGTCATCAGGGTACCCCATCCCACTACCCCGGCCATCAGCCGCGCACACTCTCAGCAGGCCAAAGGCGCAGTTCAAGGACGCCATCAGCAAATAGGGGAGCAACTGGGCACCAGTTGAGTGGTTCATCCCACTTTTCAAGGAGAGCTTGGGGTGGAACTACATGCAAATTCTTGCTAAGCACCAACTGGCATTCCTAGGTACCCCAAAGTTGATAGTCAGAATTGTCCCATAGTGTCCCCATTTATATCATGACTATAAATTCGAGTTATCAATCATTTTGAGACCCCTGATTATCCCCTGTTGTTTGTGATGTCCCATTATATCATATCCCACAAAAATATTCTTACAAAATGAATAGTTGAATCACCCATAAAAGTGAAAGTGCTGGACAAACCAACAAAAAAGTCGAGTTGAATCCCTATTATATTCTGGTTTAAATCCTCATTAGATGTGGAGAACCCACTGTTTGTAGATGTTTTTCCGAACGGGAAACACATGCAAATGACCCTGATGACCCAACTCACCAAGCCAGGCGACACAGCTCAAGCCGCCATCGCTCATGACACCCAGCCCAGTCTCCTGTGGCATTTTGAGGCTTTGTAACGTACCCATTGCTGGTAAATATGAATCAAATACAACTAGGAACCCGGCGCATAGACGGCCGTGGCTCAAAATGAAGAATGAGTATCATCCAGCTTGATTTTCTGCACGTTTGTAAGGGGATTTCTCAAGTTTCAGGTGTATACACTTTTTGTGGCT
>Ga0126342_10004145_pt1 | contig 24508 bp, 20 predicted proteins | sample Cyp1metagenome_FD_92528 | JGI IMG/M metagenome (GOLD analysis project Ga0126342, IMG submission 92528) | Coral microbial communities from Lord Howe Island, Old Settlement Bay, Australia - Cyphastrea 1 metagenome | ecosystem: Host-associated > Invertebrates > Cnidaria > Coral ...
GGGGGGGGGGGGGGGAAAGGCCGTCCTTGCGGCCTTTTTTTTTATTTTTGGGGGGGGGGGAACGGGGGGGGGGGGGGGGGGGTAATGTCTTGCTGCTACGTTGCGGAAGTTTTCCTACAATTTCAAAGACGCTCCTGATGGTACGCTGCGGAAGTTCTCTTGCAATTTCAAACACGTTCCTGATGTTACGCTGTGGAAGTTCTCTGCAACGCTCATCCAGACTTGCGTAACACGTGCAAAATTGGATGTGGTCTCGATCTCACGAAAGAACTTGGCATGCTCATGAAGTCGGTCAACCGCAAGATCTGCTACTGAAAGTGATCTCTCTGGGCGACAGATAAAAAAAATGCTCCGGTTGCCACATGCGGACAAGTCTTCGACATACAATTTTCCTAAAAATGACAATTTCGCTGTGGCGAAAATCACATGAAGTTCATTTTGAGGCGCGGCGCCAGTTATTTTTTTAAGGGTTTTGAAACATCAAATTAATGTGCGAGATGTAAAAATCCCTGCGCTTACCACAATTTTGAACTTTGAAGGACATAAATTACCATTGAAAAAATGAAAAGAGCGCCGTCGCTCCACAGGCACCGCCACCTTGTTTTAAGGTAGATTTCTGTTTACTTTGGCCTTTTTCTCGGTCTCCGCCTTTGCTTTTCCGGCCCCGGGTTGCAATGCGATGCCGCTTCGCGCGCTGGGCTGCCAGAAAAAGCCTAATGATTGTTGGTTTACACCTAACTTTGATGCTTAAATTGAATCAGGTCACAGGCGTCCATCGAGGCAAACCAATTGCCCCTGGCCGCTGTAGTCGGAACCTCGGTGCAAAGTGCTGAGCTCCAAAATTGGGATGTTTAACCAACAGAAATGGTGATTTCATGGGATTTTATGGGGATTTATAAGCAACTTTTAACGGTGACTTAACAGATATGGTGGTTTTACCAACCAAAATATGGGGATATCATAGGGATTGATTGACCCACAAAATGGTGATTCAAATTTAGATGTACAATGGGGATATAATGATGATAGAATGAGGCAAAAAGTTGAACACTCTTCCCACGAAATATATCCGGGATTAATCCAATAAATGTGATTTCATCAACCATATATAATTAGGATATAGTGGGATTAACCCAACAGAAATTAGGGTTAGGCAGAAACGGTGGTTTTGCCAATAAAAATATGGGGATACAATGATGATATAATGGGGGCTTAATTGGGATATAGTCGGGATACTCTTATGAGTAGATTGTGAATATTGGAATACTAGGGAGTTACCCTCCGGTAATCAAACATGGCAATGGACAATCCCCTATAAAATCTATAAAGTGGTGGATATCCCAGTGCCACGTTTGATAGGGTAACCAATAAAGATAAATCCCCAAAAATAACATGGGAAGATATCAGGATGAATCCTACGATACTTGACCATGTGTCAAAGATTCTATGACCCTTTGGCGGTACAATGGAACCATTCCAACCGGAACTGATTGGGAGGAAAATGACGATGGAGTGATTTCATTTCAAAATGCCATGAGGATCCATGGGGCACTTGTGGGACACTTGGGACCAAAGGTCAAGAACTTCGAGGGCTTTAAATTTGATGCTGGAAGCGATCACGTGTAAAGATGGGGCTTAAACATGGAAAATAACACGGTCAAAGCATTGGATGTCCACTGGTATAGTTTTGGAGCTTCTGATCTTCATTCTGGTCGGTAAATTGACATAGGTTGACCCACTTAGATGACTATGGGCCCATGCCCCAAGTGTGTCTGGAAAAAGAAATGCTCCACAAAACGCTTGAGGGAACGTGATGATCAACCATCAAATTTGTATTTTTTCGGGGTTTCAAATGGTGCCGGTAGACAAGACCAAGAATCAGCAATTTTGTTTCAACGTGCCCTTGGATGCCACGTGATTTCCAGTGGATGAGCCCCAGATTTGAAAGCCGACTTGTACCATTTAACAACCATTTACCAATTACATCCAATTAGCCACTAAAATTTGATGGCTCTTGGCTGTCTAAGATTTTCAGACCGCATCTTTTTCTCCAGTTTTCTCCAGGCTTCCCGACTCACATCGGCACAATCGAAGCTCTCCGTGCCCTTTTCCGCGTTGGCGGTTTGCAGGCTGACGGCCTGTGACGAGATGGATCATGGGCATCCTGATGGGTAGACCAAGCCACAGAAAAGTTGGAAATCTGGATCGAAAGAGATAGATAGATAGGATAGGATAGGATAGGATAGGATAGGATAGGATAGATATACATACACACTTTTTTGAAATGCTAGTAAAACACTTTTTGGCATCTTTTTGGGGCAATCCTGTAAATGATTTTCTATGGATTGATGACCATCCCGTCAACAATTTTTGTTCGCCTCATCCAACTCTTGACCATGGCACCTAGGGATGGAAATAGGCTTGCCCAAACATGAGGCCTGTAAAAAATACTTTAATGTGGAACATGCTGACAAAACCATGGTCTTGACAATGGTGCAAGATTGAAAGACAGAATTCAGATTTAATGAAACAATTCAAGTTTACCTCACACATACAACTTAAAAATCTGACACCAACCATTTAACAAGCAAAAAAGACCCTTTTCTTTGCCATCTATCGGTGGAGCTGCCTGCCTTGCTGACGCTTCCCAAGTGAACCAAGGCAGCACTCGGCAAATCGCAGGTGTTGAGGAAACAGCTCCCTAGATCCAAAGTGTACTCCTTGGGACGGTGCGCTTGACGGCGCTTGAGTCCAGTGGTTTCCTCCTGGTGCCTTGTGGATCCTTGGGATCTTGGCTAAACTAGAAATTGACAGTTGAAAATTGAACTAAAACCAGCCGTATGATAATTCCCATCTGAGCTTTTTCCAAGACCCAGCCATCACGAGAAATCTTCATCATGTTGATGGTTTCTAGAGTAATGTGCACAGAAACAAGGCCAACAATTTGCTTTGTAGCAACTGTTTTCGCTGATCTTCTTGGTTGGGTTCTACGCCCATAAATGTAAGATGTAGATCACCGACCTGCTCATCGGGGCCCTAGCCATAACCCATCAATTCCTACCAAATTGTGGGCAGGTCGCCACATGTTTCTGTGGTAGTTCCATAAATCCCATCTTTTTGCTGCTTGACATCCCATCGTTGGTGAACTCCGGTCCCATGAAATCGTGGTCTCTGGGAGCCCCTGCAGAGGCCAAACAAGACACACTGAACCTCGATGTCAAAAGTCGAATGTTGAAACACCAGACTAACATGGGTATTACTAAGCTACAAACAAGTTTTTTTTATCAAACATGGACGTAATCCATTGTTTTAAGAAATACCTGACCTGGTGCCCCTGGTGACCTTGCCCAGGTCTGGGGAGAGGATTAGAGACATCACCAAGGCAAACGAATCTTTTACGAACCAAAAAAGTGATGTACACAACTTCATTGACTCACACCTAAATATATAAATTGAAACATACATTTTTGGAATGATTTCCACTGCTCACCATCATCGTATGGCGAGCTTGTTTTAAGGCCATTGTGTTTTTTCATCGCATCTGGGGGAGCCCCATCTTGACCCAAAAATGGAGTGCACGCCAAGTTATAGCCACTATAGCCATGGGGAAAATATGATGTTCCAATCGGGGATCGGATAGCAAGTGATGCAATCTACTTGGATCCCAGAAAGTGGCTTCGTTCACACCTGGTTCGTCCAGCTATAGCTTGGGTTATAATTCACCAACTGGGATGAACCACCAAGTAGTTGGTTATTACAGTGCATCCAATTTCACCATCCCTTGTAAAGCATTACAAGGTCAACAATTTTAAAGGAACATTTCACCATTTTTCAACATATGAGATGGGTCAAGAGCCAGCATGCAAATTCATTAATTTTGAATGTTCATACTTTGGGGAGCAATTCGATTTAATAACTGAAGGCAATAAAATTTTTGGGGGTTATATCCAAACTCATAGGGATTCTTTCTTTGGTTTTATATGCCCATCAATATCCCATTAAATCCACATGTTGAATGGTTTACTTCTATGAAATCACCATTTTTGATACTTAAATCCCAAAATTCTGGGTATCCATCCATAGCACCCAACGAAAGGACACTTAAGTAACATTTTTTCGGGTGCAGTCCTGGGTTTCCCGGACGTTCCCACCAACTGCGTGTCGAAAATGCCACAGTCGCCGGTGCCCTGTTGGAGGTTTGTGTATCTCAGGTGCCAGGTAACTGGAGTAAATACACCTACGTGTGCATTCAAAATTGGATATATATATATTAATCTATCTACATGTGTAAAGGTATGCAAATATATACATACAAATACATTTACATATACATTTGCATTTACATATACATGTGCATACATATTTACATATACAAAAAATAAAAAATATATATGTAGATATAGATATAGATATAGATATAGATATGGATATAGATACGACCCCGAAATCCATATCTAAGAGTAGCCGATGCGTTATAGGAACATCAAGGTTAAAATACCTCAGGCAGAAACGCACCCATGGCTACAGAACCAGGCTGTTCAAAATTGCCTGCGAAAATGCTTCCTCCGACCTCACAATGTAGGGCGCACCCAAGCGCGCTAACAAGTCTAGCACCCTGTCCAGCTGCGTCTCCGCCATCGCCAAGAATGTAATGCACCCAGGACATGGGAGGCCCAAATGACGAGACCATTTTGCTAACCTAAATCGCGCCCCCTGTCCAGGCTTATGAAACCGTAGGCCTGGGCATTCTTCGGTGGCATATTGCGTGAGAGCAGGGCTCAATATGTGCATGCGCTTCTTGTCGCTTTATTTTGAAAACATATACGTGTACATATACATATATACAAAAAATACGTATGCATATATATATATATATTTACGTACATACACATATATACACACACACATGCATATATATATACACATATTATTGTATATTTGTATGTACACATATACATGCAACACATAGTCAAAAATTCATATACATACATACCTAAATAATCTACACATACACATATGTCCCTACATATATATATGTATAGATAGATGTATATCTATACATATACATTCTCATATGCATATACAAAAAATACATGTACATATTCAAGTTCATATACAAATACATACAATCCACGCATACATTCCATTCCATTCCATTCCATTACATTAAATTACATTGCACTACATTACATTACATTACATCACATGACATTGCATTGCATTGTACGTATCAACATACGTACATACATACATACATACCTACATGTATGTATGTATGTCTGTATGTATGTATGTACGTACGTATGCACGTATGTATGTATATACTTTTTACAAATACTACCAGTACAGGGTGGTAACCCCCCAAGCGATAAGTTGGTACATAATCCCCATTAGCACTAGCATGGGTTATTGGGCCAATCGCCAAAGAATATAGTTTTTTTTGATGATTAAACGCATCTTGGTCAACCCTTCATCCTTTGCTGGCCAGGGGATGGTAATTTTAAAAATACCATATGGGGTTTCTCGAAACCGGGGATCCCCAAGTCACCATGATTGTTGCAACTGATCGAATGACTTGGATGTTTCGGGGGTACACCCGTTTTAGCAAACCTCCACAAAATGGGGATATCACACACGCGCACACACACACATATATATATATATATATATATGTAAAAAGTCGATGAGGCTAATGGAATATATAACTATTTGGATATGTAACTTGTGGATTTGTATGAACATAGTGAATACTTCAAAAACCAACCCCGTTATACTGGTTGGTTGATTCGGACTCCCAATATAATCCTCATGAATATCCCTCGTGGTGGTTGAATTCCCATGGCAAAACCAACCAAGAATGCCATGGTGCCATGATCAATCTTTGAAAGTCACCAATAAAACAATCTTTTGCTGGTTATGGTTGCTTTTTCATTAGCACCAAAGATGAGAGCATTAGTTTCTACCCATCCAGTTGGGGATGATCAACCATGGTGTGTACTTCATCCCATTTGCCACCACGGTTAAGAAAATGGTAAAACATCCATGAAGAGAAAATGGTTGATATTCCATGCAAGCTACCGCCATGATTTCTATTAATTAAGGGAGATTAACCATCATAATGGTGATAGAAATAAAAGCTATTCTTATTGGTTAACCACCAGCCGTGGGCCCGAATCTTTCCAGCAGTGCGGCCGAGTCAGCAGATCTTCGGGTGATTGTTTTCCACCGCTATGGATGATCTTTGACGATCTACATCTTTGGTCGCTCCTCAACTGTTGGAGGCACATGAGAGCCAATGTCGCCAGTGAGCTGGTAACTGAATGAGATTTGTGCGGGCAGGGCCACGTGGTCCCCAACAGTGATTGTCAAAATGATTTCAAGTTGAGATGGCGCGGGGCAGAACATCATCGTGAGGACACCGAGGCCCCTGAGCAATCGAGCAGGACCTTACGGATTCAGCACACTGATTTCAGCATGTTCACACTTGGTGTTGGCATCTTGCAGACGAGTCTCTGGAGGTTTGTGGCTTCTGGCGACGCAGTTGTCGGAACTGAAGTGCGTGAGGATCGGCCAAGATTCTTGCTGCTCAAGCGGAGCATATGGCTTTCATACGGCTCAGATGCTTGTGGACTGGACCCTTGATCTTGATTCCCTCAGGTCTTGGCGTCATCGACGCAACCCGGTCAACCTTGACTGCGCTCGTGCAGTACCTCTGTTCAAACTTGTGTTCCAGCCGTTGGTTGTTGAAAAGTTGTTGAGCCAACTTGAATTGCCATTTGGACAGTTGCTGCCTTTCAATGCTCGGTGCACGCAAAGTTGTTCCAGGATTTCTCTGAAGCCGCTTGCATGGACACAGCTCGATTGAAATCAAGCCACGGGGCACACTGAGTGTTGGTGTGCTTTTCCCATTTTGTTGTGATTCTATTGGTCACCTGCTGGCACCTGTCTAGCAGCATCTTTGTACATTTTTGATTTTCAAGCGGCTTTCTGAGCAACCGACTCAAGCTGCTTCCAGCCACACCGTTAATGTTTGCCAACACCTTGTGGCAGAAACATGGAAGGCAGCTGAGGGCAAACTCTTTCAGCTGCCCTTGGTATGTATATTAAGCAAGTTGTTTCAGCGCCGGCCCGACGACATGACCACCTTGTGCTGCGCCGCACTGCTCACGCCGTGCGTGCACCGAAGTTGTCCGAGCTAGTGGTTAATCAGATATGAATGTATAACCAGATATCTGTGAATCATAATGAATGGTTACTATAGCCATTAGATCCATTAGATTTCTATTGGTTTAACCAGATTGATGAAACCATTCCTGCGATTAATGCGAAAGCCCCACGCTCGGCCTCGAAGCCGCTTGGGGCTGGCGAGGTACTGCCTGCGCAGTCGTCTCGTCACTCCCCAAAAGATATAGGGGAGATACAACATACATACATATAACATATATATATACACATACAAATATATAAATAAATAAATATATATATATATATATACAAATATATAGATGTATATAAATTATATACATGTGATAATCCATATTCATCCATGACACTATTTGGGATATTCAATCCATATGAAAATCATATCCCAAATAGTATCATGGATTATCATGGATTATCATGATTCTCCATAACATGATCAAACTAGCATTTGATGATATTTTATGATCATATGGGATATACAACATTATTCTTGCGGGATAGACGCTGTTTCCCCATCATTTCCAACTTTTCAATCTCCATCATTCTGGGTGAAAACGGGCATGGGATTCTGGATATGAGATGTTGTGGAATAGTGAGATATGGGTTTTAATTCCACAACGAGAGATGAATGTCTACAATTTTGGGACAGGCAAGTATCTATCATCTTTATCTGTATTGTGAATATAGGATATAATTGATATAATGATAGCAAAAAGCGGGCATATCATACATGAACTAGGTATGGCCATTTTGATCTCTCGGAATACTTTCTCAGTATAATATACAACCAATCTGGGCGAATCTCCGTATTTCCAACCAACAATCTCTTCCGGTAGGACCAGTCGGTGGGGATAGCCTGCTGGGATGGTCACTGAAAATTGTGGTTAGCTGGCATGGAATCTCTTGGTGAGATGTGATGGGAAACAATGGGATAGCCACTTACCATGTACTATTTTCAATGATCATGGCAGCGTTCCAAGTTTTACAACCACAACAGGAATGAATTGGGAACCAAACATATCATCTGCGCCGCCGACATTATTGCTTTATAGAAATTCTGATCGTCATTTCAAGGCTTCCGTTTTGTGGTGTATACCAACCAATCTACAGCGACAAACAGCGGGCATTTTTGTGGCTGCGACGTCCTGCAGGAAGCCCTGCAAGGAATCCGAGGATTTAAAAGAGGCCACCAAGCTGCGCCAATAGTTACTAATTAAACATATATTAAGAATAGATTCCCAGTATCCAAATATATTAGATATGTATATATATATATACTTAAACATAGATTCCTATTCTCCAAATTCCGGGCGGAAAACTGACAGTCTCAGATGGCGGGCTAGGTACAGTTGGCTAAGACACAACCGGCTCTGGACCTGGATGGTTTTCCAAAAGACGCCCTGCTTGTTCCAAAGCCGATTCTTCGCTTGCAATGTGACGAACTCTGAGGAGCAAAACTTCCAGAAGTGCTGTCGTTTCTCAAAGTTTGAAACTTCCAATGGCATTGATGGGGGGGGGTTCAGATTGAGCTCATCCGGGATGCTCTCCAGCATCGCAGACACCAGCGCCAAATGGCGTTCTCCACCATCGAGCACAGCTCTGCCAGTAATCTTAGGTAAACTGAATTTGGCTTAAGATGTACCCCCATCAAAGCTGCAAAAGATTAAAGTGTTAAACTACCCTTTATCAGTTGGTTTACCCAGTTGTTTCACCTCTCTCTCTCTCTGTTTTGGTTGGTTAAATCCCAAGACTTCGGGGAATAAATCGGCATTTTGATGGTTAGTCTCTTGCTATTGTACCTGGCCTGAATTTCATTCATTTTTTGTTCGATGACATATTTTCCCATCAATTTGCTGAGATTTGCCAGCTGAGTGGTCCGGAGTTGCATCCCTCAGCTCGCCTAGGGAATCGCCGTTGAGCCGTGCCAACAAGTTCAGACCTGCGAGTGCTACTAGGAAACTTGGTCATTGCGATCAATAGGTGTTCACATGGGATGGTTATTTATTTGATACGCGGGAAGATACTTGCCATGCTACTAGGAAACTTGGTCATTGCGATCAATAGGTGTTCACATGGGATGGTTATTTATTTGATACGCGGGAAGATACTTGCCACAATTCAAAATACTAGTGGGGTATATCATAATATGGGACACATGGCTATTTATGTGATATGTGGGAAGATACTTGCAATCATTTTAGACATCAATGACAATGATATATCTAATCGATCCAACTTACTCCCAATTAAAACCGCCATTTCAAACGCTGGTAACTCAAGCCTTTTTAGAGTTTAACAGCCATTGCTTTGTAGTAACCGCCAAAAAGATGTCAGAAAGTGTTTCTCGGATGGTAGTTTTCCCCAGTTTTCCCTCTTAATTTTCCCTAAATATCTTTGAACTTTTCTATCTGGAAAGTTTTGCTATGTTCAATGGATTGGTTTAAGGGGAAATTTACAGGAAAACCCCATATTTGATGGGAAAATCTATGGTTTCCTGTAGATTTTCCCTTAAACCAATCCATTCATATGTGGTAAATCCCCATATGTTTCACCATCCCAAATAGAGGTTGATCATTAACCTTACAGAGAGGTTGATCACCGCCTGCATGCGTCACGTACTTCACGGTGTCCTCGCAAGGTTTGGGCCTCGCCGACATCCAAAACTGTGTCTTCCCAAGCAACATATGGGCATACATGAGGGATTAATGAATGGGGCTGTTATGGAGATATGATATGATATAATTGGGATATAGTGGATGGTGATTAACCTATACAAGCGTGATTTGAACTGGGATAGAATGGGGACATAACCAACAGACAGGGTTGCTCCCTGGCGATACGTTTTGGGGCGGGAACTGTAGCCATCATTTGGCTATAATGGGATTGAGCAACCCCGTTTTTAGGGTGCGGAGTTTTTTGTTAGTGTATGGGTCAAAATTGGATACAGCACAAAAGGATGATTCACGAGTAAGAATGACCAGTACATCTGTTCGCAGCTGAAATTAAACTCCACATGGGTTTGTCAGAAAATGGAATAAATCGAACCCCAATGGATACTCATCATCCTTCCCATTCAATTGCAGCTCTAGAATATACCATCCAGTAATTAAATATGGGTATGAAAAAACATGGTTTCGAGATAATGATCTTCAAAACGGCTGGCTTGCCACAACTATGTATCTACTGGAGGATCTCCATTCTTGTGACACACACACAGGCATCATAGTGCATTTCTTATATATCCCTCATCCGCAATCCCGCTGTCGACCCCCAATAAGTTGGATAAACATAACACATTTTGATGGAGCAGCTGGAGTTGTCATGACTTTTCGGATGATTACAAGCCATCCAATTAGTGTCATTGGCTTAAAAACAACACTAATTATCCAATAATTAGAACCCAATAATCCTTATCCTAATGAGATCATCATCCAATACTCATCCCAGCCTGTGGATGGGCCAGCGAAATCCGAATCACCAGTTGATGGTAAACATCCCATGATTTACCCTCTGGTAATTTAACATAGCTATTGAAAATGACCATTTATTTAGTTTATTTACCCATTGAAAATGGTGATTTTCCAAAGTTTTTTGTATGTTTACCAGAGGGTATAGGGTTTCAAGCATCCAAGGTCTAAAGCTGCAGGATTTCGCTGGCGCTGCTAAGGTCCCAGACCTGCAGCTGCTGGACATCAACGTGCCCAAGTAGCAGGTGACGTTGATGGACTCGGAGGCAGGCTCGAAACACATGGATGGACACTGGATATGTTCTTGGAAGACAGGGATAAAATTTCCTATCTTTTCAAAACCTGAGTTTTTATACTCATTTGATGTTGGACAAATTCAAATCCGTGCGGTGAGCCCAGTATGGTGCCAGCTGGTTAGCCCTGTGACGCCCCGACGCCCTCATAGCCACTGTCCACGTTGGAACAGGAGTCTGCCACGAAGTGCTCACCATGGAGCATGGCCTGGTGAGTCATGGTGAGGCCAGCTTCCTTGTGGATTAATTAATATGAATATCTAGAGAAATATAGGTATATAAAGAACACATCACACACACACATATATATATATATATATATACATATATATATATATATATATGTATGTATATAAATATAAATATATATATATATCCAAACACATATTCTTCATTGGTTATATAGATCACCATTATATATAGATGATATGCAAATAGTACCACTAGCCATCGCTTCAGCGTTCCAAAAAGGCCATCCCCGGGTGACCTGTGTGGCAGAGATGCTTCGTGTGGAGCCGCCTACGACCACCTGGCACTGGTGCTGTGCGGGGCGTCACTGGTGGAACCATGAAAATTGGTGAGTTAACCATCAAAAATGCAGAATTATCCATCAAATGGGGGTTAACTATCAAAGAATGGGTGTTTAACTACCAAAGAATTGGGGTGTCTAACCATGAAAGATTTTTTTCTGGGTGTCAATGGCTATAACGAAATAAGGGTTTAACTAAGTGTTCAAATTATTCATGCTCTCTGGGGAAATAAGAACTCTCTGGTAGATTAACAGTAGATTATAATCAATCCCAAGTCAGAGGTAAGCCAGTAAGAATGGAGACATTGAGCAGCCAAAATGGCTGAGTTGTCAACCCAAAAAAATGGGATTGTAACCAGCAAGATCAAAATGCAGGGGATTAGCAACTGCACCAGATTGACTTCTTGGAGGTGAATATTTCCATCACTTTTGCGACAATTTTTGGATTCTGCCGGTTGAAACCTGAAAAGAACACGTTTTCCCATTGACCACCGCTTGGAATTTCTAGTTCCGCCTCAAAACTTCTTCCTGGATCCCACGTCCAAAACTGCTTGATTTTGGGCCTCCACTGGGGTGGTGGTAGCATCGCAACCAAGCCTCGTTGATCCGAGAGGATCCAACTAATCCCATGTACTAATCCCATCCCCCAAACCGGCTATTGGATGTAGACATTTTGGGAGCTCTGTGGGGGGTATTGATTATGATATATTCGGGGGGATTACTGGCTGGCAGGATGGTCGGAACGTCGGAACCTCTTCCAGCTTTGCCATGGCTTACTTTGGATACTCTAGCAACAAAATCTACCTTCATCCATGGACGTACCTTTCAGCAGTTGGTTTATCCAATAGTACCCAACTATCGTTGGTTGATATCGGACCTCCTGAACATATCTATATCATTTATGGAGAATACCAATACCACCCATTTTTTACTGGGTAATTCTCCAACATATTCAACAAAGAATACATGTCCAACTCTTGTTGGTTCCCGTATTTTCATGGGTACACCCAGTCGCCGATGAACACCAACATCTATGACATCCTGCTCGTAGGTACTCAGGAGTTTTAGACACCAACAGGATCTGTCACCGAGATGTAGCAACCAAGATTCGGATGCAGCAATGTTCCCCCTTTCTTTTTCCAAGAAATTGTGTTTCATCCCAATTCTGGCTGGTTTTTCTCATTTTCGCAGCTCGCCATGGCTCAAATGGACCAACACCACCCGAGTTGCCCCCACGGACTGCACAAGGAGGCGTCGGCCTTCAAGACGCCTGCCGAGATTTCAGGCCGGGGATTGTGCCAATGGGCTCCAAAAAAAGGGTTCTCAAATGGTCACTTGAGGAAACATGAGGTTATAAAACATGGGATTTTAATCTCGAAGCGCGGGAAGTTGCAGGTAATTCTTTGGCCAGACCTCCTGCATTGCATCTTCTCATAGTTATCAGGATTTCAATTAAGAAAACGCGGACAATGATGACAATTACCAACTAGAATGATCTGATAGTACGCCTTGATGTCGAGTACACGGATGTTATCAACTTGAACTACTTCTTCACATCCATGCGCGGAACATTCGTATGATAAACGTGAAAGGGAAAATCGGGGAAAATCGAAACCATGGCAGTTGGGATCAGGTGGCTGATCTGAAGTCCTCTTTCGACATGACGAAGGTGGCATAGCTCACAAAGCCACGCTATATTTTAGTGGGATATCAACTACCAATCTTGGCTGAACATGAACCAAGGCCTTCAAAAATGCATAGGATCTCGATAAAATCCAAGACGTCATGTTTCATATCGTTTCCAACATGGAGATCCACCAGAATCCCAGTGATCAAACTGGAGATAGCTGGAATTAAGGGTAAAACCTTGGTGAAGAGAAGGGAACAGCTGATTTTGGGCGTTTTTTTTTCTTGGCTTCACAGCATGATCCCCCAGGATTTGGCTGACCTCCCGAACAGAGGATGCTGATGTCGCCAGAATGACCCTCTACTGCCTGGCAGTGCCATGGTCAGCTTAAGCCAAGAATTCATGAGAATATCATGGGTATCTAGTGGGATATATATATATATATTGCATATGTCTGGTTAATAAATGTATATATATATATATATGTATATATATATATGTATATATGTATGTAACTATGTATGTATACATATATAAATATTCCTAACTTATAACAAAATATCGATATATTAATGGGATATGTATTTATAGCCAACTTAATATGTTTGTACGGTTGATGTTCATCCATTCCATCACGGAAATCCCCCGATACGACCATCCAATTTTTGACCATGGCTAATATAGGGATGGTTGGCGGCAGAGGGTGGCAGCCCTTAGATTCTATATTTCCATATTTCCCGAAACAATATCGGTGAACCTATTCCTGGTTGGTGGTATACCTACCCCTCTGAAAAATATTAGTCAATGGGAAGGATTATCCCATATATTATGGAAAATAAAGGTCATGTTCCAAACCACCAACCAGATCCACTTTCGCCATCTCCCACTGGGCTTCCCATACAGAGGCGCAGCTGCGCGTCGTGGAGGTCAAACTCTGTAGCTCTTCGCCCAGCACCGGCGTGCTGAGGAGCCCACTCCTGGGTTGCGATGCCAAAGATTCACGGCTGTTTTTAGGGGAAAATATCATGAAATTTATGTATAAATGGAGATGTTGAATGGACTCAGGATTTTTTTTGGAACATTCTGCATATTTCAGGATTTTTGGATGGGAAAACATGGGAACATTTCTGGGAAGTTCCACAGTTTCCAGCATTTTTAATGGGAAATGATGGGAACATTATCCAACTCACACACACATACACACATTTCAGCAATTTTGATGGGAACACATGAAAAAATCCTGGGATATTTGCGGGGCATCAATCTTTTTTCAGCCAACAATTCAAATGCTCAAGTGAATGAGGGACAAGCCACTGGAATTTCTGGAAAGATTGTCGGTCACCGGATTCCCTATTTTCAATGCGAACATCTAACAAGAATGTAAGGACATAATCCAACCAAATGGCGGATTTCGCATTGCAATGTCTAATTGCCAGAGGGTAAGTTGCGGAATTGGGCAATCAAAAATGGAAGATTCCCAAAAAGGCAACCTTTAAGGGGACAATTGAGAAAGGGAGTTAGATTTTTGCATCGTACTGGCAACCATGTACACACAGTGGACTTCCAGCGCTGAAGCATCGTTGCTCTTATGGACGACCTTGTGATTAAAAAAATGACCTCATGTTGCTTGCGCAAACTTTGCAATCCAACTCTCATTAACCATAACTGAGGTGTTTACCCATATTCTTGTTGATTTACCCTCTGGTTATTGATAATTTACCTATTAAACATGGTGATTTCCCATAGCTACGTTATATAACCAGAGGGTAATTAGTTTGCCTAATTGTATAAACCAACTGATGGGTAGCCCACTATATAATTATATAACTATATAGTTATTAACATCTATAAACCACTATGATTTACAATAGACTTGGTGGTTCATTCCACTTAGCAAGTAGGTTAGTTCACCCCAGTTGTAAGCGGATTCCCACAAAAAGAACCAGGGATATAACCTTCGTAGGATTCGTGGGTGGCGAGCCACCAAGTATACATACCACATTAACATCCATTAACATCTGGTCGTTATATTTTTACCCTCTGGTTATTTAACATAGCCATGGAAAATGGTCCATTTATAGATGATTTTCCCATTAAAACCTCCATTTAAAGGGATTTTCCATGGCTATGTTAAATAACCAGATGGTACCATAAACCCAATCGAATTCAGCCACTTTTTCTGGCAATCCCTGGGCTTCCCCAACAACTGGACGCTATAGGTAGCACTGGCACCGCAGGGCGCGCTGCTGCAGGCTTGCGCCTTGCGACTTTCACTATGGGTTTTTCACCAAGGGAAAAGGGCGAATGTTAAGCAACAAAAATGATGGTTAAATGGGATTTCATGGGATTTAATAGGATTTCACTTCTGATGTCAAATGATGGTTAAATGGGATTTCATGGGATTTAATAGGATTTCACCTCTGATGTGAAATAATGGTTTAATGGGATTTCATGGGAACCAAAAGGATTTCACCTCTGATGTGAAATGATGGTTAAATGGGATTTCATGGGATTTAGTAGGATTTCACCTCTGATGTCAAATGATGGTTTAATGGGATTTCATGGAATTTAATAGGATTTCACCTCTGATGTCAAATGATGGTTTAATGGGATTTCATGGGATGTCATGAACGAATAACCTTGCCAATCCGAGATGGCCTGCAACACATGTCAAAATTTTGCTGGTTAGGATTCATATCACCACTTACAAGAGATTAGTTAGTACCTTTAGTGCCCATGCAAGGTTTGACCAAACATCAACTATGATTTGAGGTATTTTCCCAAGACAACTGGGGATTTGAGCAGCAAACCATAGGGATTGAATCGACAAAAAACTCTGGTCGGGGGTTACCCCAAATAGCCAGAAATTACTCTTCAAATTGGTATCCCCCTATTATCCTTATTCGTAAAGTGGTGGTTATCAATCCTGGGTTAATATTGTGAATGAACCATTGGTAAAAATGCGGATCTACGGGTCTGTCTAAAAATAGAGGAATTGTGGGATTGGAAGTACGCAAGACGACCCAACACGACAAGGCTCGATGGCAGTGGAGAGGACAAGAGCCGAAAAAGTCACGGGTGAGTTCACTAAGACCACCTCACAAAGATTGTGGTGTGGGCAAATTTATAGATTTATGATGATTTATTGGAATTCTTGTTGTAATTTTGGATAGGGAGCAATTCGTGACCAATGACGCCAGCGAACTAAGCTATACTGGTTGCAATAGGGCTAGGTAAGGCCCACTTATAACAAGGAGCCATCCCCACCTGGGATTTGCTGACCCCAAAAGACCAAACACATTCCCTGTGGATTGCCCAGTGGATGAACCAACCTATCGCTGAACAATCCCATGTGGCTTCGGCAGATGACCACTGGGCGTCGTTTGCACGATTTTTTTGTGGACTATGAAGGCATGCCTGCTGAAGGTCTCTATCTAGCCGAGCGAGACTGGTATGACTTGCCCTCCTGCTTGCCAGTTCTCAACGAGGCACGTTAGGCACACAGAAGCTGCCAGAAGTTGCTGCTATCACTTCGTGGGTAGCAAGATCTGTCACAGGTAATCTTCGACCATCGTCACTTGTCTGACCAAATCATGAAATCCAAGTTTTCCCATACTGTTAAACCAGTGCCAACTAAAAAACACACCAAATCACTGCTGAAACCCCAAGCTTTTTCACATTTCGAGGTTTCCAAAGTCATGGGGCTACCCCTACCTAAATCATCTATTGAAATCGCATTTTCCACTATAAACCAAGCATTTCTTAGGGGATTCCCCATTGAATCCTCCATTCCTCGATAGAAATCACCTTATTTTCTCGACGGCCTGACAGCTACACACGCTGCTGTCCAACTGCAGGACCTGCAAAACCGGTGGATGTTGCCATGAGTAGATCCATCAAGTCTGGGTATACCAGGGATAGACAGGTTGTAATAGGGATATCATGATTATATGTATGTATATATATATATATGTATAATGTTGGTAAAACAATGCCATAAACCATCCCCAATTTCAACATTTTTATAATAATGTCTAAACCATTCCCAAATGGGTGGTTTATGACATTGCTTTTCCCACATTATCTAAAACTGGTGGCTTTGACCAAGGAAAATGGCGGGTGATGTAATGGTTGATTTCTTACAGCTATGAAAATGGTTAATGGCTTTTCTCCCAACCCAGTGAACATCAATTGAATAATCAAGATACTGTTTGATTTGCGCCCATTTAAAGCCTCAAAATCCAGATTTGTCTAAAGCTGGGATTTAGGAATTTAAGGTGGTGTATGAAGCCAGTACCGTTTTTACCAACATGAATCCTGATCACCTGGAGGCCTTTGATTTCACAGGGAGGATATGGAGGGAACGTGGATATGGCCAATAAACATGCGGGTGTGAAGCCATTGAAAAGGAACATGAAGAATGAGAGTATCAGCAATCAGCAATGAACATGTGGATAGAAACACTTTAACATGGGGACACACTTCGTACGTGACGATTTCAAACAATCAGAACGGTGATGTTAAAAAAACCTCAATTGGACTTAATTGGGTATTTCTAGTTAGCACTGAAACTTAGAACAACCCAGTTAACGCAACTGTACTTGTTCTGGCAATTCAAAACTAGATCAATGGGAATTTCAGGATCCTAAAATGGAGGTACTGTACCATACAAGTAGGTACCTCCAATTTAGGTTCCTGAAATGGCCATTGACTAGATACTGTAACCACTGAAACCCATAGATCAGTAAGAAACAAATCACCACCGGGCGAAAAGGGTCAAAACCTACCCTCTGGAAATTTGTTACATAGCGAAATAGAAAATCACCATGCTATTAATAGGCAAACCATCTATTTCTATGGGCCATTTGCCATAGCAAACTGCGCCTGTGCTTGGCAGGTCAAAGTCGCATCACCGGCCTGGATCACAATGATTGAAGCATTCTGGTGGCTTTATCTCCAACCAGCAGTGAGGACATGTGAAAATGGTGATTAAATGGTTCATATCTAAATATCATGCTGATTTATCATTTGAAATAGATAGAATGACCGGAATTTTCAGCCAGACATTCACATACATATCGTGAGGATGTTTTTTTTATTTTCCAGATTCTATCTTCTCCAGGATGGCTATAAATGGGATTCTGATCATAGCACAAGCATCGGGCTAGTCTCACGGACGAATGTGTCCGCTCTGGGCTCGGAAGATGTCACTAATGTTTTTTTCCCCAACTTTCTAAGCACTTGTATAATCAGCACCAAAAAACAGGGCAACCATCGACCCGCAATCCAGTTAAAAAAGCACCAGTAACGACGAAACGGGTCCCCCTGCGTAGTCCGAGTTGACAGTGTTGCAGCCGAAGGATTGGCTGCTACCATGGGCCAGCTCCTGGCTGCGATAGGGAAGTTGACCTGGAATTTTTACTCATTGTTCTTTTTTGTTTAACATAGCTATGGAAGCCAAGGCCCAGAAATAGATGATGAAAATGATGTCTCACCAATTTAAAAGGGGATTTTCCAGTGCGCTAGGTTGAACAACCAGAGAGGGCAATAGGCAAAATGATGATCAATCATCAAATGAGGGTGTACGAGTAGCATGGTTGAGTATCAATGGTTACTGAGTATTTATGAGACTTAGTCATATAGTATGATAGTTGGCGATAACATCAAAATCATGACAATCAGCTATCATAGTTGGTGGTCATGATTATGACAATCACAATCAACCATAACTTAATCTTGTGATAGTCATAATCACCAACTATGATAGCTGATCCTCATGATTAATACTTGTTGATTGCATAGGTGATATATGTTGATATTATATCTTCCTATATTAACCATAATCATCATTGTTGGTATGAGATATACATACCTACGGTATGTGATGGTGATATGTTGGTACTATGTGTTACCCTCTGGTTATTGAACATAGCCATGGAAAATGGCCCATAGAAATAGATGGTTTACCGTTCTTAAAAATGGGTGGGTCTTTCCATGGCAAACTGTTAGTCATAACCAGAGGGATTCCAGAGGGTATGTGTTAATCAGATGATCTCCTTGGTGATCTCCTTGGTGACATGGACCATGGAGAGGTGATCCCAAATCCAAGGATCCAGATCGATTTTATGACGGAGAATCAACAACTTATGGGACCATTTTATGGTACCAAGATTTATCTTCACCTGCTGTAGCATGATTATCATTATTATGATTAGTAGCTAGAAGATCTAGTTGATTATCATGATTCATGGATCTGTCACCAAAATCTAGTGCCATGAGGCAACATTTTGGTAGAAACGGATGGTTCATTATGACCAGGCTCCCACCACCCCAAATACACGGGGCGGAAATTGGCTAGATCAAGAGGTAAAATGAATGATTTTCCACCCTTGTGGTTCTCAGCTTTAATGAGTTGGAACTTTTGATAGGGAACATGATGATCAAACATCAAATTTGGTGGTGCCGTGTTGAAAACGAATGAATATTAATGGTTATTCTGCATGAAACTTAAATCACATCCCCATTATATGCCAAGTGTACCAAAATCAATACTATATTCGCACATGACTACACAATGATATTCTCCAACCATGGTTGGAGCAACCCTGGTACGATCCGAACGACGACCAGAAACGACCCGCTTGGCCGTTTCTGAAGCCGCGCGACGGACCATGGGGGTTCGGGGCGGATGTGTGTGCGACGGACCATGGGGGTTCGGGGTGGATGTGTGTTGCAATTGAAGCTATTATTGGTTTTTTAGCATGCATCTATCTATCTATCTATCTACCTACCTATCTATCTATCTACCTTTTTGCAAACACGCGTACATTAATTACATATATGGATAAACTTTCGGAAGACATAGTGATGATGATGATGATGATGATTGATGATGATGATGATGATGATGATTGATGATTGATGATTGATGATTGATGATTGATAATGATGATGATGATGATGGTGATGGTGATGGTGATGATGATGATGATGGTGATGATGATGATCACCTGTGCTGCCAGGCTGCGCCTTCGAGGGTGGCAGACTGGGACATTGGGGATTCAAGACCACTTTTGACAGCCTCTGGTTCCAAAAGGGTTTGGAGAGGTGGCTGTGGATGGTCCACTTCGTGGCTTGTAGTTGCAGTGGAAGTATTGGCCCAGATGCAGAGTTTGCCGAGAAGAAGATAGCTTTCCTGCCGTCCAGCATGCCTGGGATACTTGCGAGCATATCGGGCAGATGCTCACAGGAGTTTCCTCAAAGAGTGGAGACATTTCTTGTTCGAGTTTGGCCTTTGAAAGAACTGAAGAAACGTTATCTTGATCTTGGCAAATGGAACAGATTCCCACCAGGTGACAAAAAACCCTTCTCACTATCTCACAGTCGCATAAAAATTGGGGTAATCTGCGCCATCGCCTGGAAGGAACAATCAAATGGTGCCACCAAACTATGGGGGAAAAACATCAACAACATGGGGGGGGTAATCCGGGATTCACCCATATCAAATCCCACTTTTTGCCAGTGAAACCAATCTTTTCCCAACTAAATACAATTTTTCCTGGGTGAAATCACCATTTTTCCTAGAGAAAGTAGCATTTTTGGTCGTGAAGTCACCATTTTTCATAGAGAAATCACCATTTTTCCCGGAACACAACGACCCATTTTTTCCCCCGGGTCTCCCTGTTTCGCACGTCCTGCGTCAGGGTGAGATTCTGGGTGGCATCGTAGAGCGTCAACGCCAAAGAGGCGCCGGAGGCGCAGGGGGGACCCCTGAGAGTTGCCGCAGGGGCTGTGTTTTTATTTTGGATAATATATTATATATATATAGAAGTGATATATCTGGGTAAATTGTAGTATTTCACTGACCTGAGTTTTTGGATATATGTGATATATATATATATATGTTATTCTGGTTGGTGGTTATATTGTTATTTCCCCAAATATGGTAATAATTGGCTTTGACATATCCTCATATACCATCGTATATCTGGGTAAATTATAATATTTCACTGACCTGAGTTGTTGGGCCATTTGGGGATGATTTCCCTTACTAACAATGTTATCACTGGTTGGTGGTATACCTACCCCTCTGAAAAATATGAAAGTCAATGGGAAGGATTATCCCATGTATAAAATGGAAAATACAAAATGTTTGAAACCACCAACCAGTGTGATATATGTTATTTATACAAGGTGCCCCAGTTCGCTAAGTTGGTGCAAACATATAAGTCCAAGAACTGTTGGGTTGATGAATGGGGGTTATATCGAACTAGTTACTATTGTTTATAACCAATTTTTGAACTGGGGGGGCACCGCCTTGTAGGTATATGAATGGGATGATATATGAATGATATATGAATATTTAGAACATATGTATATATATATAAATTTTAAAAGCATGATATTAACGCATACTTATGATAGAATCTGTAAATCATGATGATATATCATTCTATTCTTTTAGGATCATAATCATGCATATATTCACATTCATTGGATCCTATGGAATATAAAGGTAGATATATTAAATTGAATCTTTTGGATGTAATCATTGTGAGTCATGGTAGATATATGTTGGTGATATATATATATATGTATGTATATAATATGTATAGATACATAGATATAATCCATTAGAATGTCGGGACTATTTTCCCATCAAACAGATGCAATCCTATAGCTGACTTATATTTTTTCATACATTACATCAATTCAATTGAAATATATGTAATGGAAAGATAATCATATATATAATGGACATGTTTTTAACATCCTAATGTCTCATGGACTAGATAATGGAATAGAATGGAATATAGTACAATATCATGAGGTTCTCATTAATCTAGCAATTATGTTGGTATATTCAATGGGTTGGCAAATGCCTTAATTAAACATCATCTCACCATTTTTAAAAACATCTCCAACAGATACATGTTCAGGTGATGATTTTTTCTTGCATATTTATAGGTGGTAATTTAACAGTTCGCTAGTGAACATAGAAATAGTTGATTTACGCTAAAAAAATGGTGATTTTCCATAGCTTTTTCGATGTTTACCAGATGGTTTCTGCTAACAGCCACAATTTATGCATCGGGCTTCCGAGATGGGAACCAAGCTGTGGGATGATAGATCTAGGTGAAAAGGTTAGTTGGGTAGGTCATCTCTAACAAATCAGACCCCACTATCATCTTTATTGAATTACATGTCCGCCATCTACTGTTGCACAACATGGAGATAAGTCCGGTCATATCTGGTGAATGATTTTCCTCTTATTTTTCCAGATACCTTCTGGTAATCAAACCTAGCAATGGCAAATCCGCTACAAATCGAGTCTTATAGCTGGGAAAATCATCTACAAATAAGCCATTTTCGATTGCCACAGGGTGGTACCCCGCAGTTTTTTGGGTTGGATTAGAATCTCTATGAACTACTGGGGGCACCACCCTGCACATGAACAATGGAAACATCCCATGAAATCCCCACTGATCCCATGCCTTAAATCCAGCAGCATCTCCTCCCATCAAAAGGGCACCACCGGGCATGTCTCGGCATCCCGACTCACATGCGGAGACATCCACTTCCAAGGCACCAGCGTTGCAGCTGGCAGAAATCTCAGCTGTTGACGGAACGTGGCTGATGGGGATTTTGGGACATTTTCAGCAACGGAGATGGGAATTGTGAGGTTTAAACACCATAAAATGGGCAAAATGGAGGACTTTTCGGTTCAATGGGATGGATCACAATAAAGGACCAAATGACAATCACGGGGCAACTCAGGGTTTCGGGCCACCAACACTAAGCGCTGCATAGAGCCTACAGTGATGGCAATATTTCGAGGAGTCAGAGAGTCAGAGAGGACAGCAGCAGCTTGTTCTGCAATCTTTCAGGCACAGTAAGCACTCTGTTCCACCAGCATGTCCCAGTCGGGCTTGTACGTTTCAGACTCACCCGGCCCGCAGGGGCGGTGGGAAACCAATCTTGTATATACATAATCGCTCCCCCCTTGCTTGCGCGGAACGTATTCAAGCGTTGATGGGTGTGCCTCAATGGGTCGCTGGTCTCACCAGGCCATCGCGGATGCGGAGCGACCATCGGAGCTCCGCAAAACCAAAGTGATCGTCAGCACTGACACGAAACGACGCCAGCAGAACCCTGTGGGCCAAATGGGATGTCCTCAAGTAGGAAAGCAGGAAATTGTGCTTTGGACTAGTGAAGAATAGGAGGTTAATGTCACAGAACATTTTGGACCTGCTTCAATGAGGGACAATCCCTTTACCATTGGACCATTGGGATTGTCTGAAAGTAGGGCACCCTAAATCCAATGGTATATCATCACTTTCCCTACTAGAATTACAATTTTCGTGGTTTACGCAACATTTTTAGAAAATCACAATCTCATCTCAAGTTGGAAAATCACAATCTCATCTCAAGTTGGCTCATTATATCGGAATCATTGGTGGTATATTTCCGTCATATCCCATCAAAATAGCTATATCACCACTTCTGTTTCTAAATGGCTTAGAGGAAGTCCCTCAACAAGACTTTCCTTCAAGAACCTTTGTCCTCCAGGCAGTTCAAACCCGGCAGTTCCCATCCCAGTGCAGATGACCGAGCTGAGTAGGACTCCAACTTACAAGTGGTTTGAAACCATGGTTTTACTAGCCACACAACCCACACATCCCCTCTATTGTTGGATCGTCATCTTCTTTCCCAATCCGCAAGTTTTGCAGACTATACACACTTTTTTTCCTAGATGGTTCCCCCATAAAGTAGTTCAATTTTTGAGGCATTTCCCCACGTTTTGGCTGGTGAAAAATTCCCATTCTTCAAAGCAAAGTCATCAGGCGCCCCAACGGAGCCGGTGTAGCCACCGTAATCACTGCAGGGCTTGAAGAAACCCTTGCCGTCCTCAAGCTCCTGGACGGGATGAGTGTTTCACATCTATGATTTACCTTTGATTTTTGTGCTTCATCATCCATTGGAGTAGGGTTATTGGATGAAATGATGATAAAATGATGATAACATACCAGTAGTACCGCACAAGGCGGTGGCAGAAGTTTCAAAAATGGAAAACCTATAGGAGAGGTGACTTGGTGTGACGCAACAATGGCAGAGCGAACCCACTGATGGATTGAAAGGTGAGCCTTAAAACCATCAAGAACCTAAAACCATCAAGATCAAACAAAGATCGTTTGAGACACAACCTGTGTTGTGAGAGCTAACCCGTCTTAAGTGAAGATGGACATTCTCATGACTAAAAACCAAGCATCTACACATCATTCATAGGATGACAGTCATATCATCACAATACCAACATATTGAACATATTGATGAATCCACCATGAAAGGACAACCGATATTCTCTCATCCAATGGACATGTTCCTACCA
>Ga0126342_10004146_pt1 | contig 24507 bp, 20 predicted proteins | sample Cyp1metagenome_FD_92528 | JGI IMG/M metagenome (GOLD analysis project Ga0126342, IMG submission 92528) | Coral microbial communities from Lord Howe Island, Old Settlement Bay, Australia - Cyphastrea 1 metagenome | ecosystem: Host-associated > Invertebrates > Cnidaria > Coral ...
AACCATATATTAACCATATATTAACCATATATTAACCATATATTAACCATATATTAACCATATATTAACCATATATTAATCATATATCAACCATATATTAACCATATATTAACCATATATTAATCATATATCAACCATATATCAACCATATATTAACCATATATTAACCATATATTAATCATATATCAACCATATATTAACCATATATTATCCATATATTAACCATATATTGTCCATATATTAACCATATATTAATCATATATTAACCATATATTAACCATATATTAATCATATATCAACCATATATTGACCATATATTATCCATATATTAACCATATATTAATCATATATCAACCATATATTAACCATATATTAATCATATATCAACCATATATTAACCATATATTGTCCATATATTAACCATATATTAATCATATATCAACCATATATTAACCATATATTAACCATATATTAACCATATATTAACCATATATGAACCATATGTTAACCATATATTAACCATATATTAACCATATATTAACCATATATTAACCATATATTAATCATATATCAACCATATATTAACCATATATTAACCATATATTAACCATATATTAATCATATATCAACCATATATTAACCATATATTAACCATATATTATCCATATATTAACCATATATTAATCATATATCAACCATATATTAACCATATATTATCCATATATTAACCATATATTAATCATATATCAACCACATATTAACCATATATTATCCATATATTAACCATATATTAATCATATATCAACCATATATTAACCATACATTAATCATATATCAACCATATATTAACTATATATTGTCCATATATTAACCATATATTAATCATATATCAACCATATATTAACCATATATTAATCATATATCAACCATATATTAACCATATATTATCCATATATTAACCATATGTTAATCATATATTAATCATATATTAACCATATATTAACCATATATTAACCATATATTAACCATATATTAACCATATATTAACCATCATTAACCTCTGGATGGTTGTCCGGTGGCAGCATATGTCCAGGTGGGCCGCAAGCGGCTCTTTGTGGAGGCAGTGAAGCCCAGCGACTTCGCGGATGTTGGACACCCAGGGGGCGACTCGATGGTTCCATGGGATTGGAGGATGTCTATGGAAAAGCTTGGGAAATTGATGGAAATCTGACATGATGTCATGTCAAACATGTTTTTTTTTCAGGACATTTGGGAACACGACTTTTTGGGATTTTAAAAAAACACAAATGATCACTAATTATCATGATTCTCAAAAAAAAACATTATTTATTGGAACACCATGGAATATGGAAGAACATTGATAACTGCCAAATCATATTTTTCCGATGTTTGTCTTATTTGTTCCTTAAAATCATGGCAGACATGTTCCAAAAAACCAAAAGGGTGTCCTTCAGCATCCTAAGACCTCACTGCGAGCGATGATGGTGACCTGAAAGATATGGCTACTGTCAGATAGTGACTCGTTTGAAGTCCCTGAAAAGTCCGACTTGTATTTCATCTAATGTTTTTTTGAAGATGTTTTATGATGTTTTATGATATTGTTTTTATTGTTTATTGTTGATAATCATATGTGTTTTTGATGTTTCATGATGTTTCATGATGTTTCATGATGTTTCATGATGTTTCACGATGTTTCATGATGTTTCATGATGTTTTATGATGTTTTATGATGTTTTATGATGTTTATTTCTGATAATCCCATCAAACCATCGCTGACTCACAGATCTTGGCCTTATATTGAATTCTCCCTTGTGTGCAGAATCATCCACTTCTTACAAGTTGGGTACACCGTGGTTGGCTAGATTCATTGGTTTTCATCTATGCTGTATACATAAATGGGGACATGTTTCTGAAAATACCCAGCTAAACATTGAACTTATTTGCATCCTAGATTAGCCATGTAAGGGACTGCAAGGAGACTGCAAGTTGTTTTTAGTGCTCTGAGGTCAAAAATGCCTTTCAGGAAATTGAGCCGCTGTCAGCCACACTCAGCCTGCAGGAGTTGCCAACCGGAGATGTTCAGTTTTTGGTTACCCCAGAATGACAGTTTCGCATGTTTCACTCGGGAAGATGACAGTTTCCACGGGATTGTTTTTTTTTTGATTTTGAGATATCTTATTTTCATTTACCCTCTGGTTATGACTAACATAGCCATGTATAGATGGTCCATTTATAGATGGTTTACCTATTAAAAATTGTGATTTTCCAGGCAAAACGCTTATATCAATGGCGAGTCTATTCCGGTTGGATCCGGGGCTCGGTGATTTTTTGTCTCCATGTCTCCAAAAAATGCGAGGTGTGCATTGGATTTCTACGTCCACGAGAGGTGCCCAATTTTTTTTTTTGTTTGGAGCGTCCAGATTTGACGACCAGTTGTGAGGTGATTTTATCACTGGTTGGTGGTTTGGAACCATGGGATTTTATGACTTTCCATATATTGGGAATAGTAACCCCAACTGACTTTCATATTTTTCAGAGGTGATGATCATAGGTTCAAATTCATGATGATTAATGATAATCATAGGTTCCAAATTATGATAATTATTTGTGCCAAACATTTGATGCATTGATGCTAAAATTTCTAAGCTGTAGTCCCATTCAAATCCTGCCTTGGCGGCTTCTAGGCAACATGAATTGAGCCATTAAAACCCATTGTTGATTTGTTATATGAAATAAGGAGTTTAAATTATACAGTTTTACTACCTGGTTATTGGGAGTTATATTTCAAAATATATTACAACCCATAGGGACACATATGAACCAACTAGTATAGTGAAATGGAATACGGGTATTTTCAATGGCTCAATCGGCTCAATTCGTATCGTTGAATCCCGCATTTTTTCCAGACATATTCCATTAATTTCCATTATATTCCCATATTTATCGTTGAGTCAAATCCCTATTTCGATGGTTCAATCCCCACTTTGCTGCTTGAATCATCAAATTTCTTGGATTAATTCACTAAATTTTGATGATTAAACCACACTTTTCTTGGTTTTTGGTTGGATAAATGCCCTTTTTTTGTTGGTTAACTCATTCAATCCTCACCTCCTCGTGCCCTTGGGGTGGCCCTTGGGGCCCCAGGTACCAGCGCGCGGGCTTCGGTCGACAGCTCTTTGACGCCATGATGCGGCGCGAGCGGCTCAGCGCGCAGGAGATATCAAAGAAAAAGTGGGGAGATGATCCTAATATCATTTAAAAAGATGATCCTAATGATTATCAACTAATATCTTAATGATAATTACATCATAAATATACTAATATCATATCTTAATGATCCTAATAATGATTATCATATAAATTAGGATTATAAATATCATTAAGATAATTAAGATAATTAAGATAATTATGTAATGATTATATGATAATTATATATGATATATGATTGTGTAATATAATTAGGATATGTAATGATTATATTAGGATATATTAGATATATTAGGTATAATAATTATGTAATGATATATCCCATGACGGATCCATGGTGCTGGTATATATGCTAACATAAAGGGGGTATATTGATGGGATCCATGTTACCATATATAGCAGCACCATGGATCCTATGGGGTATGATAATTATGTAATGATTATAAATTAGTTATATATAAATATATATCATATAATCCACCATAATATGATTATATAATTAAACCAAAAAAACAATAAATAAACAAACATATATTCAAAGATATATGTATATAGATATATGATATCATATGATATATTATCATATGATATTATCTTCAAACATATACCAACATTTTTTTTGTTTCATCGGTCAAACAAGTCGTGAACTTGTAAGTCCCAAAGATGAGCAATGGACCAAATGACCGGCCACTTGTGGTACGGAAACATCCCCATTTGGCAGAGTCTGTCTTAGTTTGGGAGATACCCTCTGGTTATGTCAAAATAGCTATTGAAAATTGCCATAGAAATAGTTGATTTACCCAGCTATAAAATGGTGGATCTTTCCATAGTTATGTTAGCTTACCAGAGGGTAGTATATAACCGTTTTCGGATTCACAATTTTTGGTTTGTTCCATCTCAATCGTGACAATAAACATATTATTTGCTAATTTAATGAAGCAAACTGGTAAAAATCACCATGTTCAAGAGGTAAATCATCATGTTTGTCACCTATACATGAGCCAGTTTCCATAGCTTTGTTCTATGTTCCGCAGCGGGTCAGTTCCGGACCCAAAGTTGATTTCCAACCGGCCAGGAGCTGGGCTATGACCGACCATCGCCCAAGTTGTTGTGCTTCCTCAAGAAGCACTACAGCCTTTCCAAGTACAAGGCTGCTTGGGATGGGGAGATTTACATCCAAAATCATGTTGAGCCATAGCCATAGATCATAGTCTTGAGCTGGCAGATGGATGCGTAAATTCTTGGGAGATACGAAGACGATAACTGGTTGGTGGTTTGGAACCATGGGATTTTATGACTTTCCATATACTTGTATTGGGAATAGTAATCCCAACTGACTCATATTTTTCAGAGGGGTTGAAACACGTTGAAACCACCAACCAGAATGGGATTTCTATAGAGTTTGTTTTTCCAATTGTTGACACGGCCGGGCTGCTTCTGAGTTCACCCCCATCCGCGTGGATGGCACGTTGCCCAGCCCCAAAACAACAACTTCGTGGTCTACGAGGACTTCTGGACCCGGCCCGGGTGGTCACCTGAGAAACCTGCTCGGACCGGAACGACTCGGAACCAAATGAGATGGATTTGGACAGTTGGGACCATCCATCCTGGGAGTTTTATTCCATGGAAAAGATGGAACAGATATGAAAAGATATGGAAACCAATTGGATGTGATTTTTTTAGTCAGTTTATAGTCACTTTCTGTTGATGTGCGGGGACAATTCCAATGGGGACAATCAGCCAATCAGCGGCTACTGGGATGCTGGTCCTGATACAGTATGTTGCTGGTGGAGCCAGAGGGGCTGATCCGTGGCCCACAAACACCAGGGGCTTTACAAATTTGGTGGGTAGAACAATGTCAACTAACAATTTTTAGGAATGGTTGGAATCTCATCTATAAAAAAATAGGTGATGACTGGGGGATGGTGCGTTTATGGCATTGTTTTACCCACATTATATTTGTTATTATATATAATTTATATAATCCACTTATGTTTAACAGAAATCCTAGTGTTGGGATTTACAATGATTATGGATGACCCCCGGCCGGTTACGATCGCTGCTCACCGAGGTCCGTTTGGGCGGACCGGAGCAAGGATCGCGGGATCAGCTGCAGGCGAAGCGGTCAACATCGTTCATGTATTACTGGGGGTTTCCCATTGCCAAGTTTGATTACCCGTAATACATATATATATATATATACATATACACCCTCTGGTAAACCAACATAACTATGGAAAATCACCATTTTTGATGGGTAAATCCACTATTTCTATGGCCATGTTCAATAGCTTTTTGTATGTTTACCAGAGGGTATATATACATACAAATCATAAATATTCATGAATCATATCAAAAATTAGATTGTCATCCTAGTCCCAATCTTTGGCGAATATTTTTTCAAGGGTTGAAACATGTTGAAACGAACCAGCCGGGTGCGGCGTGTCCGGGTCAGGCAAAGTGCTGGATGTCAGCGAGCTGCGCGCCCTGCACGACAGGAAGGTGGAGCTGCGGATTGTCCAATGTGGGGTTGATGAACATCCATAAACAACAGCTAGTTTAATGGGCTCTCATGGGTTAAGTAGGTTGGAATTTGATCCATACCCATGCCATGTCATTTTAAGTTTCTTCTAGAGCTAAGCACCTTCAAGTAAAAGTTGATGATAAATTTGATCAGGTTTAGGTGCACATTTAAGCATCACCTGACTCAGCCGGTTCCATCGCGGATGATGGTCCAGTCCTCATTTGGAAGGTCAGAAGGACCTCTTCTCGCGCACAGCGGAGCATCAACATGTCTCGCGTCGGGTTTGGAGCACAGTCTCTACGCAAAAAACCTCTGGTTGGTTGAAAATTACAGCGGATTATACTACCCTCTGGTTAACATAAAAAGCTATTGAAAATGGCCCATAGAAATAGTGGATTTACCCAGCTATAAAATGGTGATGTCCCAATATTTCCCATAGTTATGTTAGTTTACCAGAGGGTATGTCATACTACCCAATGTACTGTGGAGTCTCATAATCTCTGCGAATCTCCATTTACCAACCAGTGGTTGTGGGGTTGGGGGGTAGAACCCAGCGGTCGTTGGTTGCTAGATCCCAACCTCGAAGTCCAACGTAGTGGCTGTAACCCCTGCAGGGGTTGTTCTTCACCCATGGCACACAAAACAACAACAACCTCCCGGCAGATCTTTCACAGTCCCACAATTACAAGAAAATGGGAGTTTTGTCAAAGCGAAATGGTGATGTTTATGTTACAAAATGTATGATATAGATTATTGTTTTTATTGGGTTTGTGAACCCTTACAGCATTTTGGTTCCCAAAACGCAGCGAGCTGGCACATACAATTTTGCAAAAAGGCAAGAAAGAAGAGCGTCTTGGTGTTTCAACCCTTGCATCAACACGAAAAGCACGGATGATCACAACCCATCCTTGTTTTAATTATGCTAAGTATCTTTGACCCTCTCCACTCCCACCTCCCATCCCTTGCCTGTGACATAGCTTGCAAGCGTGTAAGGCCCTGTAAGGCAGTGCAAGAAACGTAGCCTTTATGTGAAGTGAGTCATGTATGAACATATATATATACATATATTAATCATATATATACAGTATATATATATATATACATGAAGGTTACTGCCCCACCCCACCCCCAACCCCTCTTCTAGTGGGACGGTTTTTCAGGTCAGAAAAATGTCACACCCCGACGTTCATCTCTGAGGCGGCACCCATCTTCTGAGAGATCCGGCGTGGCTGCCACGGCCTGAGGCGTGGTCTTCCACCAAGGACGACTTGGGATGTTGGCAATGTTCAGCAGCGTCATAATGTGGATACAATGGGTAAATTTATGTATAATAGATTATATTATGGTAAATAATTAATTGGTAAATAATAGATATATGTATACAATACAATTATATATGTATATGCGGACGATGTTACCTTATTGAGACGTGTTGATCTATTTTGGAGGAGGAACCATCAAATACCTTCTGCAGACATCATCTACACAGGTGCTTCCTCCACATCATGGTGCTTCCTCCGAAATCAGCAGTTGTGGTAAAGCCAGTAACAAACCATCCCAGTCGTATCAACATTTGATGGTCGGCCTGGTCAGCTATAGGCAGTAATAAACATCCCAGCTATAGGCAGTTTTAGGCGTATATGTCATTTTTATAAACTCCAATTGTGAACAATTGTGCATAATTTATTGATTATTTAGTATGGGTGGATCCGGCATTGTATTCCACCAAAAAATCCCAGTACAAAACTTGGCACTTGTCATATGCTCCGGTGTCATGTTTCTACCACAGAGCTAACTTTGCCGGTTCGGTTCTCCGAGCCTTGATTCAATGACGGCTTAGCAACTTGGAGGTTGCAATCCCCAAATATCATATTCAAAGTTATATCATCCCAAATGTATACGTATATATCCACATCCAAGTATGTAATATAATATGATATAATATAATATAGTACAATATAATATAATATAATATCATATCATATAATATCCCCAAATATCGTATCCATGATTTTGTGGTAGGATTCTACCAGAAATCGTCCCCTACAGTAGACCATTTCAAGACCCGGTCCCCGTTGACAGGAAGCTTCCGCGCCCCTGGCCTGAGCACGGAAGAATCATCCACAGCTCTGTATGGGCCATATATTTACATAATGTAATGTGTATATATATATATAGTGATAATGATAATAGTTAATATTATTATTTATCAATTTATCATTGTTATTGTTAGTATGATTGATTATTAATAATTGTATATATGTATATAATATGTTCTAGATATATGCACAATATGTTATTAATTCCTGATATATATATATATATATATATATGCAATGCAATGCTACAGATGGTTTGTTTTTGAAAGGCACACAGCAAGGGTGTGAATCTGTGTGGCAAATCTAATGAGGACTTGCATCTTAATATCAGCCGAAGTCACTTAAGTCATGTTGCAGATTTTGAAGACATGTCATCAAAAGCAATCCAGACAAAAGTGCAAGATGTTTCAACCAACTCAGCTCTATTGTCCAAGGGTCATTTTCCAACATCATTTCCACAGCAGTTCCCTTTAGGTCTGGCAAACTTCACATGTTTCACACGCTTCCGTCACGGGAATCGGTGTTTCCAGGGTCTACAACGCGACTTCCAAAATTGACATCTCGAATGATGGGTTGATTTAAAGAGTTTATTGCTCAGTGGATCTACGTGAATTGTCTGTTGCGGGATAGTGTAAACCATTAAATTGTACCATCTGGCTATTTAACATAGCCATGGAAAATCACCATTTTTAAGTTCGGTAAACCATCTATTTCTATGGGCCATCGAAATCCCATGGCTATGTTAGTCATAACCAGATGGTAATAGGGAGATGAGTTCTCCCCCAGTATGGGATGGGCTAGTGGAGCCGGACTTGCGGAGCGTAAATCAGAAAAATGCCATGAAAATAGCCATGAAAAATCCCTTGAAAAAGTCCCATTGGAATTCCAATAAAATCCCAAGAAAATCCCATGAATTAACATCCCAAGAAAATCCCATTTCAATCCCAAGAAAATCCCATTTCAATCCCAAGAAAATCCCATGAATTCCAACTGAACCGCCCATGGCTCCACCAATTGATGGAGCGAGAGCGAGCCGGAGTGCGAGAGCGTGCGTGTCACCTCCGCCCCTTTGGGGTGGTGAAGTGCATGATGAGGGCATCAAGCAAGACTGCAGCAAGGTTTGTTTTTTGCGCAGGTAAACCCTGGTAGCCTACCCAGATTCAGGTACCCCATGTACGGATTATTGTATGGTACTAGTATGACTGGAAGACTGGCAGACTCTGAAGGTGTTGATAAATATTCCAGCACCATGGAGGATATGGGCCAGTGAACCTCTCTGTGAATAGCAAGGGGATTGGTCGAGTCGATTTGTTCAGACTCATGTCACCCCCCATTGATGGATTTTGACGACAGAGAGAGGAGATTTTGGTCCATGTCGAATAGTAAGCCATCCCATATTTGAGTACCCAAATTTGACCCATATTCACATATGGGTATATATATAATTATATTTATAATATATCTTCATATTCTGGATGTTTGTGTGATTACTTTGGATGATGTGTGTTTTCTGTGTAAAATGATCGCCTTTGGCTTTGGATTTTGTTGACCACTGAATGGAACGACCAAGAGGAGGGTGAAGCCAGGATGGAAGGGGAATGAGGTGTTCCGCAATGCCAAAAAATGGAACGCAGAGTTTTTTTTTTATCAACTGGTTTTTAGTAAACCAACAGTAAACCAACAGTTAAACTGGTAAACCAATTGATTTCAATAATCAACTGGTAAAGTTTCACAGTTTGCTGTTGAACATGGCCCATTTAGTTCGTTGATAAAAACCCAACTTGATGGTGATTTGCCACTTCGCCATGTTAGTTCGTTGACCAGAGGCTTAGTTCATCGGCGTTCATCCCACTATGGAGGATCTCCAGTCAGCTCCAGCTGCAGTTGTGCTTTTTGGTCTCCAAAAAATGGCGAGCGGCGAGAGCCAACTATATGGAATGGTGTGGAGTTGTTCATTGATGAATGGTTGCTGTTTAAAAGGGACCTTAATTAAACCACAATGATAAACCATTCCCAATTTTACCATGATTTTGATGTCACCCAAAATTGGTTGATTATGGTCGATGATTGTGTGATCCAAGTAATGGTATTGGATTGGGATCTATACCTCGTAATGGCTTCACAGCACAGTTGTTCTTTACTTTCCCACGTATCAGATAGCGATTTTTGCATCACAGGGCCCAATTATACATATATATATACATACAATTATATACACTGGTCCTGAAGTATATAGGTACACACACACACACTTGTATATTATGTTCAAGTTATAACCAAATTTTCCTGTTGAAGATATTGTTGGTTCCCAACAGCATTGGAAAAGCAAGTCTCGCAATGGGATACGATACATATTGTCATAGGTATGTATCAATGTTTTTATACTGATAATTTATGATAATTTGTTATAATAATGGGTATGTATCGAAAGTTACTTCTGCATATATTTCAGGTATTTCTCATCACTTGATCTCACTTGGATCCCGCCAGCAGTCCGCATCTTAGATGACCATCGTGAGGCCTGGCAGTTACCAGTGGAGTAAGGACCATCGAGGTGAGACCATCTACTGAGTAGAAGCCAACTGGATGGGTAGTTGATTACCATGACCCAAAGTTGAATCGTAAGAATCGTAATTTGTCAATATTTTAGCTGGGACTTTGATTTTTTTATCTTTTTGGGGACGACTATAAGACTCTATGGACATATGGACATATGCCACAGATGTGGATTGGCCATGGGGACTCCCATGCCTTCGAACCAGCTAAAGAAATAGTGTATGTTCCTGGCGTATCTAAAGATTGGCCATGGTAATGCCAGAGTTGTATGGATCAACATCCATTTGCCAGCTGCCAGTTGACGTTCACAAGTGTCCCGGGGTTTTGATCTCAGCCCAGGAACGCAGTTGTTTTTGGGGGGAGAAAGGTCGGTTGTGCCAAACTCACGTGATGTGGTGTTCTTTTCACGTGATTTCAGCAGTAAGTCTGGAATACCATGGGTGAACTACGGCTATTTTTGCATGATGTGTGGGCATGGATCAAATTTCACAGGATGTTGGAACCATTCAATCCAGAGGGCACGCATAAGTACCTACAGATCTTTACCTCTAGATATGGCAGTACAAATACGTCGGAGTCGATTCCATTGGGCTGGAGGCTGGTGGTTTGGAACCAAATTCAGCGCCGGAAGAAGCGCGTGATTTTTTCGGGCAGTGCTGGCATTGCTGAGTGCAAAGAAGAAAAGCTCTTAGCACCAGATATGGAAGATGATGGAAGCCTTTTCATTCATGAACAGTTCTTAAACTGGTTGAATTGTTCTTCCATTGGTTGATAAATGTTGATGTTTTCCAACACGTTTCACTCTCCATGTAACTTTTGGTAAATCCCTGTGATGATTCAAGTGCATGGCCGGACCCACGATATCTCCAGGATCCATTCAATCACCCAATATGTTCTCTCAAGACTCAAAGAATCACAAGAAACCCACCATTTGGGAACCTTTACCACTTATTACTTAGACATATTACTTTTATAATTCTTTTATTATATTTGTATAACAATATTTTTAGGGATGGTTAGTTGGCTGGATCCCACGATCAAATCCCATCCGTTTTGATCTCGGCTGCCAGTCCCATCATGGCGTTCGTCCCCAGTCCCATCGTGGCACCCGGTGTCCATGGCGTGTCCCATGGCGCGGTGCGCCCCGGTGCGGCCTCCGCCTCTGGCACCTCCGGCGCCTCCGGCGGCTCCGCCGCGACGCTGGCAGCGCTCACGGCGCGGGGGAAACGGTGCACCGCGCGACGCGCGGAGAGGGCCAAGGCGGTGGCAACGGAGGAAGATGAGGATGTGGGCTATCGCAGTGTTGCTTGGATCATCTGGAGGACTGGGTGGGATGGATTGGGTGAAAGTATGTCTGATTCTTGTAAACACGAAAAAATAGATGGACTAAAATGGAGGACTGCAATTTACAAAGTGCCCCAAATGTTGATTCATGCTGAAATGGAAGTTGGATGTTGATGTATGGAGTTGAGAAGTAGTTGTGGGAAAAGTAAAAGAGAAAAGAATTAATAATACTTGTATCGACAGATGGATATTGGCTGGAACTGGCTGCGTCATCATATTCTGTGTTTTCTCATGTTTGCCTGAAACCAAGTCTTGAATTGGTCCAATCACTGGGGCAGGAGAACAACATATGCAAAACTTGCCACTAGCACAATAATTACTGTTATTTTGTTTTCTGGGGTTATCTCAACTCTAAATATGTTGAAAAATGTTGAAACATGTTGAAACATGTTGAAATACCCATCTGAGATCTGTCCCGCAGCTGCTTTCCTCACTGAGGCAACTCCCCGCGAGCGCCAGTTTGGCATGTACGAGGGCCGTCGGCGATCGAATACGGGTCAGGCTGTAGAGCTTCCCTTGTCTCAGCTGCATGTCGTGGCGGCGCAACGGCAGTTGCCGATGCTGCTGGAAGCTGTACCTGGTAGGGACCCATCTGAGGCGATTGCTGCGACTCAGCCTGAAATGGGGTGTTGGGCCGGGATGCTTTTTGGTGATCTGACTTGTAAATGACATGTGTCAATATGTGTCATCATATTCGAAAAAACTGATTATTATGAATACTTATGAAAACTGAATACTGAATACCACCTGATTGTCATATTGTGGAATATTCAATATTGTTTGTCCTGCCTTGCGTTGTCACGATCGTCATCATCGACATCGACATCGTCATCGTCATCATCATCATCATCATCATGATGTTCATTTAATCTTATCTTACCATATCTTACCGTCCTTTCATGTGTGTCTTCTTTGATCCGCGCAGCCTTCTAAGGCATGGTCAGAGCTGCTGGCCTGTTGCCAAGCTCAAGCCCCGGAACTGCTCGCGACCTGGAGTTGTGGCATTGGACCCTTGTCCCTTGGCTGCCCAGAGTCGAGCTGATTCGAGCACTGGAGATGTTGCCACCTGGGTGGTGCAACCAAAAACCATGGATTCCATGCAACGATCAAACTGGCGCTTTGGGATTTAGAGGAATCCAAGATGACTCCGTATGTCCGGCACATTGACTAGCGGTAATTTTTAACAAAGCTATTGAACATGGCCATTTTTATACTTTTTTAATAGATTCTAGAGGATTTGCCTGGTCAAAATGGTGATTTTCCATAGTTATGTAAACGTTTACCAGAGGGTACATCAGCAACGCCTGGTGAAGTATTTCTCCGAGGCTACGCTTGGCTGTGGCGGTGCCAAAGGAGCACTGGCTCCGAGACCCACAGGAGCACTGGCTACCGCACTGGGAATGGGTTCAGATTGCGCGGTGCACGGTACTTTGTTACATGCCTATGGAAATCTTAGTGCGGGATATTGTGGGATATGTGTATTATGAATGTCCTGATTTGTTTTTGTATTTTTAAGGGTGATGTTTGATAGCAAACTGTCAAAGTACCAGAGAGTACCCTGAGAAAACGTTTTCTAAACCAGAGGAATTTCCTGGGTTTTCCCATGCTTTCTCCACCATTTTCAGGTAACAAACCCACATGGATGGGCCATGCACTGCCATGCACAAAGAGTTGACTGGTTATCTAGTAACCCCAAACAGAACTGTGTATGTGCGATGGATTGTAACCATTTATAACCTATATCTACTAACTACTTAACAAACTCCGCCCACATAAGACGAAATATGAGACCGCCTGACACATTCTACCCTCTGGTAATTTAACATAGCTATTGAAAATGGTGATTTATAGTGGATTTTCCCATTGAAAATGGTGATTTTCCATAGTTATGTTAGTTTACCAGAGGGTAAATCACAAATCAACTATAGGTCCAATCATATCCAACTAGCGCCATCTACGCGGGTCTGGGTGACAAAGGACATCACAAAAAACGAAAACTCTCCCAAATGGCCGAACTGATTTTCAGGTCTTTGTTTTTTTCAGATATTTGTTATTCTATTATATACATATCTTACTTATATATTACTCATATATTATATTACTTATATTATCTTATATTATGTATATATATATTATATCAATGTGTATGATTCATCCAGTCGAATGTGTTTGTTTGGCCAGGACTTGTGGTGTGAGGACAAAACGGTCCCGGTGAAGATGGATGGACCCGAGGGACCATTGATAGGCGTAGCCACCCGGCGATGGAAAACTTTTGGAACATGTTTGGCAAAATGTTTGGCAAATGGTTGGTAGTGGCAACCAAGGCAACTTCATGATTTGCGAGATTTGGTGTTTTTGACCGGTTTTTGAGCAAACTAACCCAATGGAAGTGGTTTGTAGCTGGTGATTACTGAAAACAACAGGTGTCCAGTCATCGATAGGGCTACAGCTTGCAACCCTGGCACACAGGATTCTATCGGTCACAACGAAAACTGATGAATGAACGATGACGACGGAATGTTTCCTAATTTAAACTGTCATGACTCGCTACCCTCTGGTAATTTAACATAGCTATTGAAAATGGTGATTTATAGTGAGTTTTCCCATTAAAAATGGTGATTTTCCATAGCTACGTTAAATTACCAGAGGGTAGTTTATCCAAGTTTCAGGGATAGGTACTGCTTGAGTGTTGACTCAACGCTTGGGATGATCCCCTATGACGAATCCGGGCGGCCAAGGAATCGCTTCCAAAGTTGGAGAAGCTCATTCGCCATTTGCTTGCGAAGTGCCTCGTTCCAAGCCATTGAATCTGATCATCTCTCGTTCAACCCAGCAAAGCCGGTATTTGTTGATCAAATCATATCAAATATGTTTTTGTGTTGCTGACATTTTACAATATTTTACATCATATATATATTATATATATATACGTATATATATTACATATAATACATCAATTTCCCCTACAGTTTTCCCATTATACGTTTCCTCCATCGTTCAGCAGGTACGACGATGCCCCCATGTTGCTGGCCAGCGGCTTCATCTGGAACGATGGAGCTGGTGGTACTCTTAGAGAGCATGATGGACGAGAGGTCGGCCGAAAATCTGCCAGATGGCAGTGGGTCAAAACCAATAGTACCCCTTCTGTTCACATCAAAATAGCTGGGATTACTGGATGTTCATCCCTCTAAAAATGGTATTAATAGGTATTGATTCATAGCCAGATTTTTGTTTGGGGTTGTTGTTTTTTTAAGACCTGCCATCGTATACTTGCGAAGTTTGCGACTATGTTCCCTAAGTGACTCAGATTTTTTTTTCACGAACGGTAATTTCTATGTGGAAGGCCAATTTAGGCCCATTTATATGATATTGAGAAATGTGATTTTGCTATGAAAGATGCTAATTTTCCGTAGCAAACTGCAAAAATCACTAGATGATAATTATCAATAGTTAAAGCCACCAGAGATCTGGCTTTAGCTGACAAGGGATTTACAGTAGCCTATGAAGCCCTAGGTACCCAATATTCAATAATCGGTAATTCTATGTTTCATCCCTAAATCATAGGGTGATTGGGGCGCCCACTGATTTTCATTGGGATGGGTCTCCACCATTTTGCATAGTTTTGCCCTGGTGTTTTGGTCACCAGGATGGTTGCAAGTTGGGTCAGTTAGTTGGAACGGTGATAAGTGATAACTGAACCCCTTGTATCCTTGGATGTACAGTGTCCAAAGTCCTTACCCCAGATATAAGCGGAGAGTGCACTGGGTTCCATTTCTTTGTGGTGATTTTTAGGCTAATCAGTGGGATGGGATTGGCTGGACGTAGTTATATCACATGGCCATGGAGAATATTGCGTGACAACCCATAATATCCATGTAAATAATCATCCTTATGATATGGTTGCATGTGATAATGACCACAGTAGCTGTATGACGTAAATCATGCGTAGGATGCAATATACCAAATGAATTTCATAATAGTTGCATCTTAGATGGTTCAACTATTGTCATGTGGTACAATCATGATACACGTTTGATGAAGTAAAGATCTGTAAGATAATGTTGTACACTTTCAACTAAAACCCCAGTGCTCCAAATACCGTCTCAGAAGGTGTTTGAATCCCAAAAATCAGCACCAAGTACAGTCTCAGAAGGTGTTTGGAGCCATAGGGAAATGGATATCTCAAAATCTTAGAGATATAGTTACCAAATGTTACCAATAGAAACATTTTGTTTAGAAAAGTCAGTTCCCACTATTTTGTAGTGTACAATGTGAGGCCCCCCAGTTTTAAGTTGGTTTAGATTCGCCCCAGTAACTATAGTATACTATAGTTATAAATGCCATAAACATCCATAAACCATAGTTATTGGACTTATGTGCACCAACTTAGCTATCCAACGGGGGCCTCAAAATTGTAGCCATCTTGGGCTCCAAAAGAGGTGGTGCTGTGCAGCGCTGCGGGGATGGACCTCTGTGTTCGCTTCATGCAACTCTTTCGGGAGGCGCCGTTGTTGATAAGCAACGAAAAATCGTTGGGACATATCGTGGGATATTAAGTTAATTATAACATATTTCTAGTTAGTTTAACCATGTTTAACCCATCATTTGTTGTTATATGATGTTATATATAATTATATATATATATATCATTAATAATGGAGTATATTTATATATGAGCGGGATATAGCAAGCAATGCGACTATGGATACCGGGTACTACCGGTGGGTTTATAGCATGAAGGCAAACCAACCATATATATATATAATATGGATTAATATGGTAATAGAACTGGGGATATCATGGCATATATAATCTAATTGATATGATTTTGGGTGTGTCTGCCGGTGGGGTATACCTCCCACAATCAGAATATAGTGGAGTTGGCTGTATAGATGAGGATGTTGTTGCTACCATTGGGATGTAGCATCCAAAGATGTGCGATGCGTACAACAGAACTGAGTGGAGAATCAGACATGGACAGAGACCATGATGGAAACAAAACATACAATGATAGTTGTCAAACACTAATTATTTGATTTTGATTTCAACGATGGAAACCCGGAATGACACTAAAACATACCAAAACTCCGATTTGACGATGAACAAAAATGAGGAGCAACGAAACCAATGACTCCGCACTTCGCGTTCCGATTCGGACATGTGAAAAACTGCACAGGTGTGCCAGGGAACGCGCAAGCCGGTGGCAGCCGCGCAGGAGATCCTAGTGTGATCTAGTGTGTCTTCAGATGATTTTGATATATATATATATATACTGTATATATATATATATTATATATTATATATATATTATATATATATATATATTATATATATTATATATATTATATATATATATTGATGACATGCTTCAAAAAAGACGACAATTACATGATGTAGAAATGTAGACTTGCTCTCGCCCTGAAGTTTTAAACAGTTAGAGTCAGACTTCCAAGATGACATGACATAATTTATGAAAGGTTCCTGTTGGAAATCAAACATTTCCGTTGCGGAAATTCACCTGGGTCAAGAAGAAAATCTGCAAGAGCTTAGCGATCCACAGCACTGTGGGAGAAGTTTAGCTTTGTTTCTGTTGGACTAATTATTTGGGAATATACTTCCAATGGTAGTGGATTCATAATTTATATCCAAAACCCACCAATAGTCGGAATCATTATTATTGAAGCACTATACTTCCCTTTTTCATCAGTGGATAATGATTACCTATAATTCATGTATCCAATTCCAGTATAAGCCCCAAGAAAGATGGACAAGTCAAATCCCAACAACATGTTGTGAGAAATCAAGATACAAATCCTCTTCTATATTTTTGGACGTTGCTAATATACAGCATATGTTTTTATCTAGATCTGTATATATATATATATTCCAGGGTAAAGTAACATAATTGTCGAGAAACCACCATGAAAGTAGATGACTTTCCAAGGGTTTCCCCATGGGTTTGCCCCATCTTTGTGTATGTTTACCTTGGCCTCAGAAGGTGTTTGAATCCCAAAAATCAGCACCAAGTACAGTCTCAGAAGGTGTTTGGAGCCATAGGGTAGGGTATATAATATCCTATCTTCAGCCATTCACCCATATTAGATCCTGGGTCGGAAGCCCTCAGGACCTGCTTAGTCCCACGTTGACCAAGAAGATGGTGTCGGCACTGCTGGCTGCTGAGAGCAACCAACGGCTGCCCTTCCCCGCACCTGTGGCAACTTGCGGGCAATTCATGCGGGTGAATTAATGGGATATAATCGTTTTTAACGGGATATATTATATGGCAAATGGTATGTAACGGTATGTATATAATTATATATATATATATAATTTACTTATATGTATCATGAATGGGATCATGGGATATATATATATATATACATAGAGAGAGAGATTAATAATGGTCTATTTTATGCTAAATGATTGTTAATAACTGTTAATATTGTTTTATTTGACGGTAACTTGAGGATCATCGCATGGTCGTAACTGGTGGACGTAGCCCCGGTGATCGTTTGGACAAGCGATTTTCTGGGTTGTCCCATATATATATACACCTATGGTTAATAGATATCAATAGGATTAACCATAGGATTTCTTGGTTAATTAATTTGTCACACAAATTTGTTAATAGAAAATAATAGGATTTAATAGGGTATTGGTTTTATTTTAATCGTAATCTATCACTATTTTGTGGGATAACCCCTGCCAGTTAATACTATAAGGTTTTTGTTTTAATTTTTACTCCGGAATTGATATGAAACTGTAGCATTTTCTGAGAATTATTGGGGGTTACACACCGTGGCTTGTTTGGACTTTTTCTGACGTTCCTCATTGCTCAGGAAGAGATAGACGTTTTTCCAAGTTTAGTTTGAATTTCTTTGGGGGTTTGATTATGCAGCAAGAATCGGAAATGCACCACACCCCTCAGCTTTCCATCAAGATTCTTTGTGGGATACCCAATTCTTTGAACATGCAATTGAATGTCCGCAAATTCCTTGGGTTTCTGGCGTCAAATACTAGGTCAATATTACATGGATACTTTAAACCTTTAGTCTTTTGGTATTAATGGGAATATCTACTAACCAGCAAAGAATTTATTTTTTTGCAGTATCTAAGATTGGCAATGAATATGTGATGCTAACATATATGTTGAGCTCTTGAAATGGCCATCCCAATTGACCAACACATCCTGGGGGTTGAAAAAAAAACGTCCAGGAAGTTCCAGATTCAGCACGGCATGTGCAGCCAATAGAGGTCTCACGGGATGGCTGGGACCCCTTGGAGACCCAATCCTTAGAGATTCATCATTGGTAAAACCTCCATGAATCACCATTATTGACCATTATTGATGGCTCATCTACTGTAGAAAAAAAATAAAAGACCTAATTATTTGCAATCTGCGAAGGCACTTGGCAATTTTTGCCGCAATTGTGTGGTCCTGTGTTGTCATTTGTGTTCTCTTTGATCAAACCATTGGTTAACCTGTTTTGTTTGATCAAAACCATTCTGGAGCTGATAGAAGATGACATGTTATTCCAGTTTACCAACCCCACTTGGAATCACATTCATGAAATCATCCAAAGTATGTTGGCATTCTGGTTGACATTCAGTACAACCATGATCAGCAAATCCATTATAATATATATATATATAACATATATATATATATATACTGTATATATATATGGTACCCTCCCCCAAGTGTCCACCGTGTTTCATGGGGGTGCTCCATACATATATATATATAACATGTATATATATAATAATAATAATAACCATAATAATAACCATAATGATGATAATAATAATAATAAGAAGAAGAAAAATAAGAATAATAACAATAATAATAACAATAATAATAAAAACAATAATAATAATGATAATAATAATAATGATAATAATACTAATAATAATAATAGTAATAATACATATATATATATATATATCACATAAATAGATACATCGAGTCACCATTTTGGATGATGGAAGCGCTACTGATCACCATTATTGATGGCAGTTGATGCTTAAACCCTCCATTTTTATCTGGTGAAACCTCCATGAAGCGTATCACCGTTTGGTTCATGGTTATAACATTGTTTAACCACCAATTGGTCACCATTGGTTATGGTGAAACCTCTATTCATCACCACCAAAATCGATGGTTTTCGGATGGTGAAACCTCCATTAGCCTCTGGTAAATGTTTACGTAGCTATGGAAAATCCCCATTGTTGATAGGTAAATCAACGAACTAACTGGCGATTTTCACTAGCAAACTGTTCAATTACCAGAGGGTAATCTATAATCTTTCCAATATCTAGGGTTCCTAAAATATGGCTACCCCAAACCATTAATTTTCCCATTGATAGTCACTAATTTACCATTGGTGAGTCACCACCAGAGGGGAACACCTCAATAGCCAGGTGACGCTCCAGGGTCCCTTGATGGCCCTGCGTCGCGCCCAGCTTCAGAGCCTGGGCTCGGCACCGGCGGAGCTGACGGAGGCGCTGGCCACGACGCGGCTGGCGAAGGAGAGGTGGGTGGGTCGTTCCTAATGCTGATTTCCATGGGAAAACATCATCTATAATGGGAAATATCATGGGATTTTTTTGATGGGATGGAAGTCTAGTTCCATTTGAATGATTTGTAAATTGGAAAAAATATGGAGGATTTTTTTGGGGAAGACATCTTCGCAAACAAGCTGATTTCAGTGCCATAGGTTCCCTCCCGGGATGCTCCCGGGAAAATTCTGGGCCTGGTTTGTTCCTGCAAAAAAAAAAAAGTTTTTTGGGGCTTCCATTGTTAAATGGATGATGTTCCATTTTTTGTTCCCCAAACCATTAGTTTTCCCATTGATAGTCACTAATTGACCATTGTTTCCAAGAGAGTAATATCAGTCATATCTCACTGGTTTATCCCGGATTTCATGGTATGATTGTGGGATATATCAAACTGGCAAGGGAACATAGCCAAACGATAGCTGGAGGTTTATAGCTGGGAAAGCCGTCTATAAAATGGATGATGTTCCATTGCCAAATTTGATGGCCGGAGGGTATGGGAAAATCATCTACATGGTGAGATCATGGGGAGATCATGGGGAAGATTGGACAACCATCTACAAATGATATGATGGACAGGTGGTTTAACAATCATTTAAATCAACAAAACAAGTTGATGTGGGGTGATTTAGTGGTGGTGGCACAAGAATTTTGACGGTGTTTCAACCAAATGGCGGTTCTTATAGATACATTTATAAATCTTATAGATAGTTTGTTTGTTGGGGATGGACACCTTGTACATGTCTGGTTTGCACTGCAACATTTAGTTGTTGATTGTGGATGTTTATTCATAGCCATGTAGTGTCACTTCATTGAGTTGATGTTTATACTAACCCCCTATTTATCCTTGCTAATCAGATGGTACTCCAGGATGGGTATACCGGGTACCGTATACCTGTGGGATTTATGGACACCGCAAAGCTAGAGAGACTCTCAGAGAGGTCTGGTGATTTTCAGAAATTGTCAGAAGATTGGTGGGAGTACCACATGTCATGATGTGAATACATCTTGAAATATCACCTATCTATGCTTTATATTACTGTTACTATTACCAGTTGGATGAAATATATACACAAAATGTAGTAAAATTTAATTTTCAGATTCTTATGAGTATTGTCTTATTCAAGAATATTAGTTTAGGAGATTGTTTTGGTGCCAAATGTTTCATCCGTTCCTGAAGTTGAACACTGGAACCCAGCAAAATTCAGTAGAACATGTTTCCAAGACTCATTATCTTGGAAAATCTTGGAAGCACACCTGCCGGGATTCAAGAGTCCAAGCAAAAATGCTAACCCACCAACAAGGTCCACAGGCTTGTGGATACCTCGTTTTTTGGCACATGTTTTTTTTTGGTGCCAAAAAAACAGCGCTTTTTCCAGGTGTTTTTCCAGCCCAGGGTCCAGCGGGTAAAACGCACGAACGACGCGTAGGACCTCGGGGATGAGGAGCTGGAAGAATTTGCTTTGGATCTCATGGCCTGGCTCTCGCGCTTCGGGGAGGCGCTGGGCGAAAACTGGGGGGGTTTAGGGTTGTTGAGGGATCCCCGAGTCGTCCACCATGATACCATGGTTGTGAAACAAGACATTTCAATACGAATAGTATCTAATAGTCTATGGCCTATGACTTGGATGATAAATGATGATAATACTAATAGTCTATGGATGTCTATGGCCTATGACTTGGATGATAAGTAAAATTGGGATAATTCCATGACTTATGGGCCGAACACTTTGAACACTTTGAACCATTGGGGGTGTGATATCCCCAAGCTATTCTTATATCCTGCGACAGTTTTGGAGGTGACGATGGAAAAACCACCCTTGCAATGGATCAAAATAAGCAGCATTCCAACAGGGAAATCATCCCCCAGGACCTCAATTTCTGGCGCTGAGATAGGTTTGTCTGAAACGATACACCAAACTTGATGGTGGATCAGTATCCTATTACCCTCTGGTAATTTAACGTAGCTATTGAAAATGGCCATTTATAGTGGATTTTCCCATTAAAAATGGTGATGTTCAATAGCTATTTTAAATTACCAGAGGGTACACCAAACTTGATGGTGGATCATTATCCTATTACAATTTGAAGAATTATAACCCATAGGATCCATGGTGCTGGTATATATGCTAACATTGGGGGTATATTGATGGGATCCATGTTACCATATATAGCAGCACCATGGATCCTATGGGTAATAATTGTGGGGTATATGGCGTTTCGGGTCAAAAAAATATATCCCTGAGATGGGAACCACAGCTGCGAAGCAGTTCTCATCCCATGCAGGAGTTTGAAGACAGCAACGCTGGACTCTGCGTTGAGTGGCTGCTGTCACAACGTGCCACTGCATAGAGATTGGATCTGGGTAAATGATCAGCAGCTCACTGTGGTTAGTGGGGTCAAAGTAGCCTCTGGTAAATTAACATAGACCCTTAAAATCACCCATTTATAGATGGTTTACCTATTAAAAATGGTGATTCCCCATGGCTATGTTAAATAACCAGATGGTAACTCTTCCAAAATAGCTTCATTTCACCACATCAGATAGAGCTTGTGGAAATGAAGCTCAGACCTCCGACACTGTCACGAAACATGGGCAGCTTTGCAACATTCACGGGCCGCCCAATCGTTTTCCCGAAAAACGGCTTCTTGCGGGACTACCACCGCTGCTGATTGTTTGATCTGATAGGTTCCAAAACCAGCATAGCCATTGTGGAAGTAACCATCAACACATATCAAAACCATCCATACCACGATCCATACCACGATCCATACCAGGAAGGCCATCATCGCCATTATAAACTTGTGAAACAAGCAGTTGACCTTCCTTTTTTAATAGCCTTTGCCATGTCAGGTGCTTTGGATCCCAAGTTCTCCTTGGTGGTCAGCGGCAATCCCCGGGCTCCCAAGAAGGTGTGGTGCGTGTGGTGCAAGAATTGGACGCTAGTGATTCCACTGATAAAACATGGGTACCCCAATAGCTGGATGGATGGATTACCCTCTGGTACCCTCTGGTAAACTAACATAACTATGGAAAATCACCATTGTTCATGGGAAAATTCACTATAAATGGTGATGTTCCATAGTTATGTTAAATTACCAGAGGGTAATGACTAACAGTTCGCCATGGAAAATCACAATTTTTTAAGTTTGGTAAACCATCTATTTCTATGGGTCATTTTCCATGGCAAACTGTTAAATAACCAGATGGTATAATGGAAAAATAACTAGGGGTACCCCTATTTTAGGACACCTCCAATTGACTGTTAGAGAGTTAGAGATCACAAACACGAAAGTGTGTCTATCAAGTTGAGTCTGAGTAGTATATAGTATGCAGTTGAGTCTGGGTGGATCTTTCATTCAGAAAGGTGCATTTCTGTTCATTTCTGTCAGGGTTAGCCAGGTGCAAGCGATTCTTTGCCGCAGTCTGAAGCCGTGCTGGATGAAGCTGCATTAGTTTCAGCGACATTTTTTTGTCGCACTTCCCTGTTGACTCGCACTTAAGGTGTCAGCGAGTCAGCACTCAGGCAACCCCTTAAAATTGTACCCAGTGAAATCCACATATCCACATTGATTTCCATTGATTTCCAAGTACTAAGAGATATAAACTGTCACATAACTATATATGGACAGATCCACCATTTTTCATGGGAACACTCACTATTTCTATGGTCATGTTCTATGTCGCAAACTGTTAGTCATTACCAGAGGGTAAATCCCATGATCATCCCATTATTCACCATTGTTAACCCATTGTTAAACCATGAAAATCACCATTAAATAACCATTTATAGTGGTTAAATCACCATTTTCCTAAACGGTTTTATAGTAGAATCACCATTTTCAATAGCAACAGATGATGTTCCAGAACGGGCCAGGTCTTGGCCGCCGCGAAACGGGACGCTGCGACCTTGGAACTGGAACGCTTGCAGCAGAGTGGTCAGCGCTTCCTGCCCAATCCCGCTGGGATCAAGGCGGAACCGGAGAACCATGGTGGACCCCAAGGGTGGACCCCAAGGGCTTCAAAGTCGGTGAAACCGAAGGAATCTGTTTTGTTTTTTTTTTGTTAACATGTTCAAAAACAAGATGAAGCCCACGAACCCGAATGCTCACACGTATGTTAATGGTACAGATGTCAAAACACATGGATATGCAGTCACGCACAACACTTTTCTGCAATAGTTTATTTGAACTGTCTTG
>Ga0126342_10004147_pt1 | contig 24502 bp, 26 predicted proteins | sample Cyp1metagenome_FD_92528 | JGI IMG/M metagenome (GOLD analysis project Ga0126342, IMG submission 92528) | Coral microbial communities from Lord Howe Island, Old Settlement Bay, Australia - Cyphastrea 1 metagenome | ecosystem: Host-associated > Invertebrates > Cnidaria > Coral ...
CCAGTACACTCCACTACACTAAATTACACTACACCACACTACATTACACTGAATGACACTGCAACACAGATAGACAGGTAGACAGCTAGACAGATAGACAGATGAAAGGGAGAGATAGATAGAGAGAGAGAGAGAGATAGATAGATAGATAGATAGGTAGGTAGATAGATAGATGGATAGATAGGTAATTAGATGAAAGAGAGAGAGAGAGAGAGATAGATAGATAGATAGGTCGATAGATCGATAGATACATAGAAAATAGATAGGTAGGTAGGTAGATAGTCAGAGAAAGAGGGAGAAAGAGTGAGAGAGATCAAGCACCTTTCAATCCATCAGTGGCTTCGCTCTGCCATCCATGATTCACAACAACCAACCTCTCCTATAGGCTTCCTATTTTTGAAACTTCCGCCACCGCCTTGTGCGGTACTACTGGTACAGTATCATGTCTGAAATATGACTGCTGTGTCTATAATCATTTTGTTACTATTAGTGTCGGGGCTATCATTGCTGTCATCCAGATCTGCTGGCGTTTGGGATATGGGACAATAACCATGACAATACGAATACATCGGAAAGGGAGGCAGGATATGATAGTTTTATTTTCTGGGATATGACTGATCCCATTTACCCGGGAAGGAGAAGGACAATAAACAAAATGATGGTGGCGATGATGATGATTATTACCACGACTATAATTACCTTTGTTAATTAAAATGGTTACAAAAAACAATGATCGTAGAAAAAGTAAGCAGAAAATGATGATGTCACCCAGGGTAGGACTTGTAACAATAACAAAAGTTGTAGATAAATATTTACTAGCGGCAACAGGAAGAAAGAATGCGGAACCCAAAATCGATCATTCATATCATGTGTTTTTTCAGGGTGTTCATTACCCAGAGGAAGGGATTAAGCCACCTGCAAATGCAAAGTATTTAAACTGATCACATGTGAACCTAGAAACCATGAAAAATGGGAGTTCAACAGGTCAAGATGTTCATCAGCATTTGATCACAGCTCAAAACCCTCTGTCATCCTTTTGTGCTATGCAGGTTAATGACCCCATACAACTCATCAATCAACCATCAATTCCCCATTTCTGGTGGTTAAAACCCAGGTTGTGATGTTTAAGTCATGATTTTGCCAGATTAAATCTCCATTCTTGACACTCAATCATGTTTTATGCTTAAATCCGCCTTTTTGATGCTCAAATCCGTCAAATCACTCATTTCAGTGCGCCAGCAGCGCCTTAATGATCTTGTGCCTGGGTCTCTTGAGCGTTTGCAGCACCTCCATTGCAGCCAAGCCCGCAGCTTGGGCGCCCACTTCCGCTGCGGTGAAATTCAGGCCCTGGCCATGGGTTTTCCGCCATCTTCTGAAACTGTCCTGGTTCTTTCTTTTGGGGAACACCTAAACTCATTTTCTATGTTATTCTGCTGGCGCAAGCCTTTCTTCTGTAAGCCGACATGGACACACATCTGCATGATACTATGAGGGCACATGGCGCAGAAGCTGTTTCGAATCAGTAGGGAGGCCCCACTTTCCGGGGCCGCAAGAAACTATGTTAACCTCTTGCGCTCTGGCAGCGTGCCGCTTTTCCAACGCTTGTGTCAGAAAGCTGTTTCGCGCGCATCTCGGGAGAAGTGTGTGGCGTGCACTGGTCGCCATGCATCCCGCCCGCGCGGCCAAAGCGCGAAAAAGTGCGTAATTAATCTCTTATTTACATGCAGGGTTTGAGGAACGCAATCAGGACGCGCGACGTCCGGAGGTGCGTAATCCCTTATTTCCATGCGGGCTTGAGGTTCAGGGAAGATGTAGTTTCGGGTAGCATTGCATCCTTGCAGTTTGTCCACATGGGGGTTCCGCACCCCTTGCTTGTCTTCCAGCCACATGCCTTCCCAAACATAGTCCGTTGCAATTGGTTTCCTCACAGTTCGGTAGTGGAGAATGCGTTTGGCTGTCGGTCGGTTTGTGCTCAAACGACGCTGCCACCAGGCCCGCTTTTGGGGCCGCATCCGCATATGAAAAACGCATTCTTGACGGCGGGCCCTCAATGTATATACATACATACATTCATACATATATTACAATCTCAGCGCCCCCAAAAAAAAGAACGCGCGGACCTGATGAATTTATATGTTCATGTTTGTGGTTGATTCATTTCATTTCTGTTATGCATGCATTTACCTTTGTTTGGTTTGTTTCCTACTCTTCGGACTGATGATCTGCATGCAGATTAGATTGAAAGATTGACCAGGCAGAAAGCAAAGAGTAGCCGCAGATCAGCACTTCATATGAATCACAAGTACCCATGCAAGGTGCGAATCAAATTGACTTGGGATGAAAAATGCAATTTACAAGAAAGGAAATACAATTCCCCCACCTTAAAAACTCCTGAAATGCCCAAAATGCCCAAAATACCTAGAACCATACCTCGGACTGAGCATGGTTGTGTGGGCCTAGGTATTTTAGGTATGTCTGTCTCTTTGGTATTTTAGGTATCTGTTTAGGAAAATTCTTGGCCTCAAGAAAAGACTAAGTAGCATATGTAAAGATAGAACCTACTACCATATTCAGATGTAAAACACTCGATTTTTGGGCGGCCTTTGCTGTGTTTTCGAAGGGTGCTTCATGGTCGTATCTTATGTCAACATATGTGGTCAGCGCCGCAATCCATCAATTGTGGGTTCTTGGGGAGACATCAGGGAAGAAAAGCTGAAAGGTGCTACAAATCACTATCCCATTCGTGTCCGCTAATTTGTATCTGCATGTGTCTGCATTTTCAACGGAGATCTACCCTCTGCCAAAAAATGATTACATCTGTTAAGAAATAATGTTGCCTGAAAATAAGGATTTCCAGGCAACCAAGTGTGTCCGGAAAGAGGGATACCTCAAAATGGCGATGAGAAAATGTTATTTCAATGGCAAAATGTGTTTGATGAAATTGGGTATCCAATTTTGTGGTCAAAGCCCATAATTATGGCCCCACATACCTTCTGGCAATCAAACAGTACTTGCTAAATCCCCCATTTAGTTCCATGTTTTTCCCATTCAATCCTTCCTTTATAGGGATTTCCCAGCTAGCATCTTTGATGACACCGAAGGGTACCCGCTCATGAAGCGGAACTGCCCATTGCATGTTTCATGGAGCACGCCTTGCCGGCCGTGAAGGCATCTGTCTCCGCCGCTGAAGCAGCAGCCATGGCCACACTGCAGCCGGTGCCGATGTGCTGATGTCAAAAAAACATATGGTTTGGGGGTATAAAACCAGCAAGTATTGGGATATTACAGAGATATAATGAAGATACAAGTGGTGATATAATGGTGATATGGTGGGTATATAATGGGACGGCAATGTGATATGTGCCATGGTCAAGATGGAATATAGGGGTTATTGTCATCCATCCAATATCCTGCTACTGGATTGATCTCCCTATGGGAAACCAACCCATGTTTTGACCATGGCACATCTGGGTGTGTCTGAAAATCACACACCCATTTTATAAACAGTTAATGGGGAATACATGATTTCACTAGTCTGTTGATGATCTGGAAAAGCCATCCAATCTTGGCTCTCAAATGTTGTAAGAAGGCTTCAGAGTCTAGTTGCCTGTGACTGAACAACCGTGAAATTATGATATACTTCAAGGGTGACCAATTCCCACTACCGCAGTCGTCACGACATTCTAGCGAGGTGTCCAATATTGGCCGCCAGTTCACCAACCATACTTCTTTTGTGCGTAAAAATAAACCATGTCCATCAACCAGCCAGTTGCATCTAAATGGATAAATCAAACCCTCCAAAATTCACTTGGAACCTGACGGGGTCCTAAAGGTCTTTTACGTGTTATTTGCATACGCCTTGAATTCCATATCCAATTTCCGGCGTATCAATTACGCATCTATATACAGCCGTTTATGTAAGGATAAACAGCCCAAATGCTTGGATGTACAATAGCTCAAACATATGGCTATGGGTCTAAACCCATTCCTGGTGAACATCGAAATAGCTGTTTGAATGGATGTTCCAAAAAAAAGTGTTCCATTGCCATCTGCCGCATGGAGAAAAATTCATCCTCCAATGGCTTGCCCCCGGCCTCCACCAGCTCTTTCCGCTCTGCTGTGCCTCCTTCTGTGCTTCCAGACCCGCAAACCGCGCCTGGGATGGCTGAGGATGGCTGGGCCCCCTGAAATTTTTTTTCGCGAAAGCGGGGATCATCCCAGTTCTGGTGAAAAAGATTGAACATGTTACGACTGTTACGACTGTTACTTACGAACATGTTGAAAATATGGTCACCTGGAACCGAAACCAATCCCAAGGCTTGGTTCAAAACACCCACGGCCATGATTGGACCATGAAGAAAAAGGTGAACAGGTGAACTAAAAGGTGGTTTTCAGGTTTGAATTGTATAGAATACATAGCACATCAATTCAAATCAAAAGATGCAGACGATTTTCCTCCGATTCTGCCACGGCACCGACGCATGCCCCTCGGCGCTTTGGCCCAGCGCTTCCACTTGCTCCCCTTTTAGCCGGAAAACAAAGTCAGCAACGTGCCGCGCTACCCAGCCAGCTGCCTCGGTGGAAGGGGCCCATGACCAAGTCACTACCAAGTCACTACCCAAACGGTGGTATAATGGAGATACGAATGTAGAGATTAATAGTTAATCTCCATGGAATATGAATGGAACATTGAGGGTTTACCATCTGGTTATTTAAACGTTTGCGTTTGCTGTAGTACAGATGGCCCATGGATGATTTTCCACAACAAACTGTGAGCTTACCAGTATGTTTGACTATGATTGACAACAAGCAATTATGAAACATTGGCAATATGCTTACTGATTCTATATTGATGTTCCACTAATTCACTCATGTGTCACTATTAGAAACACTAATTCACATGTTCTTTGGTAAAACATGTACTAATGTGAAACAATTTCGTAAACCTTTCTTTGACTTTATCGGTGACTTGCATCGATGTGGTCAACCGAATGATCCGAATGCCATAAACTTTATAAACCATCCCAGTAAGCAACTGGAAATTGGGATCATTTGAAGCCATTCCAAACAGGAATAAGGAATCTATGATTTGGGATTGTCCGGGATGGTTCATTGATTGATATTGATTGGGTACCAACACCCCCCAAATAGTGATGATCTGCTAAAAAGGAACCCCCCCTCAATGATCAACACGCCTGGCGAAAATTGTGGTAAGCCGAATAAACCATCCCCAATTACGCACCAGAAATGGGTTGCAAAGTGAGTTTAACTGTTTGAAATGGACACAAATAGGAAATCAGCGACAATCCTTTCTGGTTGACCACCTTTTTCAGATTGTTTGTTGGTTGGCCGCCTATCAAATCACCATTTCTAATGACAATACCCTAACTTAGTTACTATGAATCTCCACCAAAAGTTGTTGTACCCAACTGTATGCCGTAACATTTCGAATGATTGCACAATATCTTTCCAGGTATCCCCATTATCCCATACCCCCATAACTATCAGTTATATAATGCCAATACATCCCAATATATCCCAATATATCCCAAATATCCCAATATATCCCGATAAATTTCACAAGAAGTCTTATTGTGGCAATCCCGTATTTTTTGCTGTCCCATTTAAGATGCCCATTATCTGTTGACCACCTTTTATCCATTCATCCATTTATCCAAGTGTGCTCATAATCAAAAAAAACATGTGTCTTTTTGCATTGTCCTCTCCCCATTGTCCTTCAACTAAAACTCATATAGTAACTATAGTATAGTCTGATTATCTCCATTACCTCCATTGTTTCACAATGATCATAAAATTGTTGCAACTTCTCCCTGTTGTCCCCTTTCTTTCTATAAATCAAAAAACGTCTGGTTTTAAAGATCATTCATATAAATCATATGTTCCGTTTCCAAATCAAAAAAACTAAAAATCAAAAAAGTTCTGTGTTCTTTCCAAAAAACAACATGAATTTCATCATACCTCTTCGAACTCCAAAAATGTCCGCAAAAAAAAGGTACCCGGCACCCTCCGGTGTCATCAGCCATGGCTCGCAGGACAAATTCACCCATGTCACATATTCGACATATTGCCATACGTTTGAATCACCAAAATCTTCACCCCGTTTGCCTTCAGCAAAATCACCGAAAATCACCGAAAATCCGCCCGGTCCGCCCAGGTGCCTTGGTGACCTTTGTTTTTCCAAAAGATCCGGCCATTTTCAGCTCTGCCGCCACCTCGCCGCCACTGAGACACGCCGTCTCCGCAGCCACCAAGTTGTCCATGCCAGCGGCCTGGAATACGAAAACCAGCGAAGGGGTCGTAACCATGGAAAAAAAAACATGGAAAAACAGCTTTACACATGTAAAAACATGTAAAACTGTGTTTTTCAAACAGGTTTTGACATGTTTTTACATGTTTCACTGGAATCTTTCATGGTTCATGATGGTTCAAGAGAAAGAATTGCGCTTGAAACTTGCTGAAACCTCCATTAGGATTCTAGAGTTTCCTCTGAAATCCATGGTTTCCTCTAAAGCTCCCATTTCCCAAGAAACTGGTTGGCTAATCGAACTCCCCACTTTTTGTTCCTCCCTTTCCTCATCAAGCCTGGCCAGCTGCATAGGCTGCTCTGGAGGCTGCAAGCGCCGAGTCACGTAACCTCGGGAGCAACAATGACCGACGGTGACCCCTGTTTTTGCCTTGACAAATGTGGATTTCACGCGGGTAACCTGTTTTACCATGAAGAAATCAGAGTCAACCAACAAAAACTAGAGGTTTCACCAGGCAAAAATGGGAGTTGGCGAACGAAAAGCGAGTTGTTACCAAGCAATGAAAGCTCGCCATTAGGAAACTGGGTCATCAACCCATTGAATGAGATAAAATGTCAATCCCAGACCTCATGACCTCATTACATATGGGACAATCCAGCTCATTTAACCACTTCTCTGTGATTGAAACCAAAATCTGCAGTAAGTTAGACTCTTTGGAGAAAGATTTTTTTTGTTCCGGCTGGTGAGTACAAAAGTATCCCCATCAAGATGACAAAAGATGTCAAGTAATAAACTACCAAGGCTGCACTGTTTCACTCTGGCAGAAATATAAGTTCACATAGCCCCAGATCTATTTCCATAGCCCCAGATTTCAGCCGAAATCCAATTTCACCAGAAATCCATGGAATACTTTTGGATTCACCATGATTCACCAGTCATAACTTACCACATAACCAGTCTATGTCCAACTCCAGATTTCTGGTGAAACATGGTGAAACTTCTTGGATAAAGCCGCTGAGGCCACGTATCTGCATCGCCTCGGGCCCGCTGCACTGCCCGGCCAGCCACCCGCGCCTGAAAAACCACCATTGAAAAACACTGGGATTTGGTGTTTTTGTTCTCGTGAACATTGGAATCCAACATCGTTTAACAAAAAGAAAATTCGATTTGACCAGTAGTGTCAGTAGTATTCAGTAGTGGAGATGTGTTTTTGAACGACAGAAATATGATTTTTTGAATAAAATAATGGGATTTGAGCAGCAGAAATGGGTGTCCTGTCGGTGTTAAATGAGCAAAGCCGGTGGTGGAAAATCATGGTGGTTGGGGGGCCAAATACGACCTGGTTCGAGTAGCTTCGATGTTTACAGGACCTGGTTTGACCATGGGCCGTGAGGAATCGCCCTAAATGAAGCCTGGAAGCGCCCCAATAGAAAATCTCAAAACGTTCACAGATCCATATATTTTCCCAGGGTGGGGTGTTCATCTGATTGAACTATGTACCATCCGCATGTCTGTGGGTCATATCGCCCTTGATGTTTCGATTCCTTTAGAACAAGGATTACGTATCACTACTGTGGTATCCCAAAAAAAGCCAAAGCACCAGCCCGAAACAAACCACGAGTCATCATCTCTTGGTGTCTTGAGCAGGAATCATCAATTTAGTATACAATTTTTACCTTTGGCAAATTTGGGTGGTGGGAAATGGGTGGTGTGTCCAACAAGATACCAGTGGGTTGGAAGGACGCCCAATGGGGTTGAAACCACTGAGATGCATCCAATTTTGATTGTCCCGGTGTCCCAAACGGAGCTAACTTTGGCAAAAGGATCAAACTTTGATGAATTTGAGTGATGCTCTGAATGTTAGGAGTTGCTACTACATACGTTCGAAGTGAAGACGTTGCATCAATTCCTTGAAGGGGATTTACACTTCACTGTGTGTGGTCTATGACCATCGCATGGTCTATCAAGTCAGATTCCACCCATCCAAGAATCATATATAACATACCCATTCTACAAATGGGTCTGAAAATTGGGTAGACCGAATTTGATGTTTCACCACCAATTTCCCACCATAATTTGCCCATAACTTGGGGGGGTTCAACGGTTTACACCATTTTCAGACACCCAAATGATCCAAGCGGCAGCGATTTCTGCAGCTTGGTCATCGGACATCCCCGCCTCCTGACGCGACACTTTTAAAATCTGGGCAACGGATCAGAATGCAATCTGGAATAATGTGGGTAAAACAATAACTGGTTGGTGGTTTTAACCATCTTGAAAAATATTAGTCAATGGGAAGGATTATCCCATATATTATGGAAAATATAAAATGTTTGAAACCACCAACCAGATAATATTTAAACCATCCCCCAAATCACCATAAATAAGTGGCATAAACCATTCCCAAGTGGGTGGTTCATTATTGTTTTTCCCAAAAAAAAAGGGGTAAAACTGCAATTCAAACATTTTTGGAATCTGGAATATGTGATGTAGATCTGTAATCAAAATAATCAAAAAGAGCAAAAAAAAAAACTGGTCAGTAACGGTGAAAAATGACGACAATGCAAAGGACGAGTGGGGATACTCACCGAAAAAAGAATCAAGACAGAGATCTACGCACACAGTGTCTAGAAAGATGACGACGAGGCTTATCTAATAATTCTGGGCTTGGGGGGCATCCGAAAAATCCGCAATGTCCACGCCTTGGCTTTTTGGAAGGCAGCGTCACCGTATTCGGGTGCCAGGTATTCAGTGGTTGTGGTGGTGGTCACAGTGGTGGTGGTCACAGTGGTGGTTGTTGTTGTGGTGACCTGCAAGGCAGAATCCTACCAGGGTGAGCATTTTCATATGAATCACTTCCCGCCAATATTGAATACTCCCCAGAAACCCATCAGAAACCCTAGTTTATTATTTGGATCTGTTCATTTTGGGGGCACGTATTCAATGTTGCTGGGATGTGTCATTCTAACCGTTTCTGCTTGTTTGAACGGATTTTGAATCATTGAAAGCGAACATTCGAAAATTCAAACATCTAGATGTTTGAGACACGCCCAAGTCCACTTGCACAGACCACTCTCGACAAAATCTGAGTGCCAACTGTGGTGGTAGTCATCGTCACGGTAGTTGTTGTCGTGGTAAACGTTGTAGTCGTTGTAGTGGTCATTGTGATTGTAGTCTGCGAAGCAGGTGGCTCATTGCCATCACGGAGAGCGAGGATCTTGTTGGATGTGTATGGACAAACATGGACAAACTATATATTGTGATTCACCAAACTGAAACGGAGTGAGGTGATTTGGAGATTTCCTCAAGGAAACCACCATGAAGTGAAGTCCTCATCAGGCTGCCACAATTGGCCCAAATGGTTTTGTCGACACACTTCCCCCGCGACCGGAATTTCTGAGGTCGAAACTGTCTCAGTTGTCTCAGTAGTTTCAGTTGTGACCTCCCAAAAATCTGTCATGAATGGAGCCAGGGATCATGTGATGAACATGACATGTTGTAAAAAAAAAACATGGGTAAAAATGGGGTATGACATGGTATTACATGGTATGACTCCCAAAATGGATCAAAATGGCTATTTAAGAGAGAAAGTGGAGAACAGACTGAACAGATCTGAACAGACTATTCAATCTGGACACAGCCACTTGGCATCAACCAGGGATCAACCAGTCCAAGCCCGAGAAGTCATGGGGAAAATTGTGCAATACATGGAGTCCTTCTGTTCCCCAAGTTAGATAATCATAGTTAATCACTATCTGAATCAAAATCCCTCTGGGAAACCAAATTCAGGAATTGTGTTTTGATGACTTTAAGATGGTTTTGATAGGATGTTGAGATATGATTGTGATACGCTTGGAATTTCGGGGGGTATGCTTTTGATATGATGTTGTTATGATTTAAACATGGTTTGGGTCTGGGTTATGATTATGGTTTTGGTATGGTTTGGAAACGGAACGCCTTTTTCAGGGTTCCCGATGGGTCAGCTTCAAGAAGGAAGCAGAAACAGCCCGGGTCGATTTCTCGAGGGTTTTTATAGTGTTGATATTGTTTTGATACGGTTTTGAGGCGATTGTGATGTGATTCTGATACAATTCTGATATGTGTTCAAGACGTGATCAAAAAAAACCAAACAAAACCCTACAAAGCTGCAGGGAAAAAAAAACAGAAATCACATTTTTGACCCACATCTAAATCACAATTTTGACCCATATCAAAATCATAACTAAAACATCTAAAAATCATAACTGCAAAAACAGGCCACAAAGAAATCATAACCACAAATCACATCTGAATATCAAAATCATAAAAATAATCGTTTTGGAAACCCTCCATCCTAGAGGCTGCTGTTGCAATCAAAATCACTGAATCTTGCCGAAAGAAAAGTGATGACTATCTACCAAATTTCTTAGGATCTCTCAGCCCTCACAATGGAAAAACAGATCTCCTCGAATTTCTTGGTGAAAGTATCATGTTCCGTCCATGTTTGCTCGGGTCGTCTGGTGGAATATGGGTGAAGATGGGTATCCATAAGGCAATGGCTGGGCCTAGTCCCGGCTCTTATCCTCTCATCCTCTGCAAGTCCCATTTTGGGATGAATCAACAGGTGTATTTGGACCGTTAAGAAAGTAGGAACCTGCTATCTCCGGTGGTATTGCATCTCCCCCCTCTGGTTGGTTCAAATGTCAAATACTGTTTTCGGTGAAGTATTTCTAAGTTCTGCAAAAGAAAAGAACTGGTTCCCATAGCTTTTGGTCCATCTAGCCTCTTCGATCTCTTCATCGTCTTCCTCCGTGGTACTTTCCTCCGCAACGCTGGTCGTGGTCGTTGCAGTCGTGGACTCGGCCGTGGTTGTGGTCGTGGACCTCGAACTCAACGGCACATCCTTGGGGATGAAGTACATGTTGCTGGCCTGGCAATGCTCCGATGCTTTTGGCATGTCCTAAAATGATGTCGTTCTTCAACAACAACAACAACAACAACAACAACAACAACAACAACACGGCAACGGGGCCTGAGCATGGAAAAAATATGCCCAAAAAAAGAGTTCACTCTTTGGTATTCATAATATTTTATAATCGTTTGGCCAGAATGGTTCTTCAGTGGGAATTGAAGGGACGTGAACGACAGAAAATCCTGATCTCACTGCGAGATATGACTCAGTTCACCCTGGTACCTTGTAGTAGTTCACACCAAAATAGCTGGAATGTATGGATGCTCAACCCTCAAAAAACATGCAAAAACCATTGGCTTTAAACCATCCCCATATCCGCATGTGGTACCGAAGTTTTTGACCTAACTCCGTATCTTCCACAAAAGAGTGAAAACATTGGGAGTTTACCTGACAAGCAGGGTTCCTATGGGTTCCTGGCATGTTTCCAAAATTACGTGCCAATCAAAAAAAGTACTTGTCCACAGTTCGGTATATATGTCAACCCCAACTTGAATACGTTGTGGCTCAAAATGACCAAAACGTCATCCCTTTGCGAATTCCCACCTACACTTCAATAAACCTAAGATACCGTAACCTAAGTACGGGGTTTCATCAAATTCTCCGGAAACTTCAGATGTCGTCTCCCGCCTGGCCCGCATCGTTGTAGACCCTGACCTTCGCAAGTGACGACTCCCTGCTGTTCATTGGGTTTCAGGGTAAAATTCTAGGAAATCTCTGTTTCTTGGGCTAAATTCATGGTTCCCTGCAAAGTGTCCCTTGGATCTATTGATGGATAGTTTTTGTATGATAGTGTGACCGCCGAAAATAGACAGGATTGGATTGGCTGTTGCCAACTTGGCTGTTGCTGCAAATATGTGACCTGAATCTCCCAGCAGAAGTGATCCGTTGCAAGGAAAGAACATCACACTCAGACTAAAGTTCTCAAGCTTCATGCAAATTCTCCTTCCCATCCAGCCAATTCATGTCCTGTCAAACCAGAATCAACAAGGAACCCGCAGCTGCTCAGCGCATTCCCCTTGAAACAGCTCTTACTCCAATGGTGACCTCCAATGATTCAAGTATAAATCCATAGAGTCCGATGACTGTTGACTCCTTCCCCGGTTAGTTGAGGGCAGGATTCCCATGTTTCATGGCTTCACAAAGCCATTTTTTACAGAGGTCAATCACATTACTTATCAACTATATCCCCATATATCCCCATAGTTTTGATGGTCAAGATATGGTCAAGCATCCTATAAATGATGGTCACCCAGCTGTGCCGCCCCACCACAACGTTTTGCTGCAGCCGCGACCCCGAGTGCCCCGAGGGACCAATGGTCTCCTCAGTGACGTTGCCTCGTGGCTGGGAAATCCCCGAACTAAATGGAGGTGGTTCATGGGAAAGACGTCTATAAAATTCTATAAATATGAGATTTTCCAATGCCACGTTTGATTACCGGAGAGTAGCCGCTAAAAGTGAGGACTCAAGCCATGAGAATAGCGTTTTAGCCCTCTTTTCTTTACTGTGGAGACATTTCAGGACGAAAATATCATCGGTCCAAAGCGGTCGTTTTGAATGCTTCAGTTCAGTTTTTTGAGTTTATCACCTAAAAGACCAGGATGGTTCCTGGGATCCTCACATTATATTATGTAATTCAATGTATCCAAGGTTGAGAAAACGACTATTCAACGATTTCGGGTTCGGGTGATGACTTTTCAGCCAATTCTGAGGATCCCGAAAAGTCTTGACTACCCAAATCGCTCACAGCCATGGCCGTCATGAAATCCAGTCCATACCCATCCGCCTGCGGGTGACCAAACGAGGTTGCCAGCGAACTGTGGATAGGACCAGTGGAACCAACTACTTTGGTGGCAGCTGCAGCCCCTCTCATCCATACCTGTCTCAAATGTGGGCGTCTTTTCCGCATCAAAAACGGCAAACCGGGTAGTGACCTTTGCCAAGTTTTTTTTGGAAGACCTGGGCCTCGTTGGGGATGTTGCAACTTGTTGCAACTGATGTAACTTCTGATGTACTCTACGGAAAATTGCGTTGAACCCACAAAAAGAACTGTGATATCTTAGAAAACAATACCTTTGAGAATGCGTGGTGTCTTTGATCTTTACTGTGCTGTAGAGGGAGGTCAAACCGACTGCACTTCCTATTACCATAACCACCTCTTCCCATTACAGTAATCCTTGTGTGGCGTGCAGAAACTAGTAGGTAAATAGGAATTCCCATTCTGGAGCATCATTCATCACTATTCTCAGTCAAGCCTGGTGCGGCTTCAGATTGCTATAGCAAATTATGGAACCGGAAATTGGGTCATGTACGTATGGGGCCCATATGGCTATGGCTCGGAACATGTCGGAACCCTGTACCCCCGGAGAAGCGAAAAAACTATATAGTTTGTAAATTGATAGTTCCCCAAAAAATATGGCACAATAATGCACAATAGCTATTGATTCCCTGGTAACCTATAACCATTGATAACATCTATCGCTGACGTGGCCCTCTGAGAATTCGGACTTCCAAATCCTGGGACTCTCAGCAAATGGTAGGTTTCATGTCTGGATTTTAAAAAAGGCTACCCCACATTAGCCATCAAGGTTTGCCACAAGATTCCTCACCATATTTTGGGTATATCGTAGTTATAAAAGTTATACCTCATTTCCAAAGCCGAATGTTCCCTTCTTTTTAAAGGTATCATCCTTCGAAGCCCGGTGCCCGGTGCCCGGTGATGCCGGGTGATGCCCGGTGATGCCCGGTGGTTCCGACCGAGGTGCAACTCAGGGTGGTCTCAAGCGCTTTGCCAACATCCACCGTAGCATTGCTACCCCACTTGGAGGGGTCGTAGTACTGCACTCCTCGGCTGTCGGGGATGCATTTTGAGCAGCCACAAACTGGATTTTTCTGCGGCAGAAACAGTGCAGCCAGTTCGGGAAAGATTGGAATCGACAAGAAAAGTTTGAGAAAAAAACGCCAAAGACGAGTTTGTGAACCTGACATCAATGGTCCCATTGAATCAAAAAACATGTCCTTGCAGGTAGGGTGATCAAATTTAGGTGCATGACTTGTTGCCCATCTTACGACCATCGGTTCTAGGCTCTAGGTTAAAAACAACCAGTGGTACCGCATTTAACCCGCAAATATGACGTTTCCCATGTTGTTCAATCATCAATCAATTCAAGAATTCAATATTAGCTGCAATGGAAACAGGCGTTTTTAGTAATGTTAACCCCGGATCACAAACCCCCAAATTAGGGGGTTCCCAAAACAGTAGTATTTCCCTTTATAAATGATACCCCTCCAGTTAATAAACTACGGGGTTCTTAATCCGGGGTTGATATTGGTTGATCATATCAATTTGTGTCATGTGAGCTGCTGGGACAGATTCAAACATCAGTCTCCCAGGTGAGGTTGATTTGTTGATTTTCAACATCCTTGAGCTACTAGGCCTGAAACCAGGGGCTTGCAGCGGCTTGGCGGCTTGTTCATACTTCATGAAGCCCAACTTTTGGGGATTTGTTTCAAATTTGTTATCCCTAGTTATCCCCAGTTATTTCCTATATTTCCTATATGATCTCCCGGATCTCCCACATGTTTTTTTCGCAATTCCGGGGATTTCCTGGGTTCACTGACATTCACTGACCATCCCGGTGAGCATCGGATGCCACGCCAGTACTCTGTGCTCAACTTGCCGGATGCGGTGGGATCTTTGTCCTCAGCCGGGCGTGAAGCCTCCAGGGTTGAACCAATAGGAACTATGCTGAACTGAAGGGGGTTAATAAATGTGAATAATGTTAATAGGAACTAACAGGGCTTGTATAAGCGTAGTTGTAGCCATTCGTGCGGATTACATAACCCTAACATTGCCTAACATGAAATGACAATGCCACAATTTGACACCTGAAAGGTAATGTTTCAAGCCCAAAAAAAAGGAAATGTGGAGACTCTATGAAATAAACCTTTCAAGCAAGGAGACTCTGGCATCAAACAAGGTCTTCCGACAATTGTCTTTCTTAGGGCGGATATCTTGAGGATTTACGATCCATGTGAGCCAAAATATCCTTGAATACTTGTTGATTCATCAATATTCATCGGAATCTGGAAGATTCTCTAACAATGTTCGACATGGGAAAGCCTGGAAGACCAGCCACCCAGTCAGCTTCTGTGAAGAGATCCATGTGGTCGCCACAGCGCTTGATTTGCACAATCATACAGTCGCCTTGGGACGCTGACATCGTCCCTGAATGGGATGTGGCAAATACATTCTAATGTTCCTGTGTACACATCTTTGTTCGTCATATCCCCTATGATTCGCGGGTCTCCGCCACCGGATCACCCCACATGTCAACTTCTTACCAACTGCCACACAAGTGCGTAGCGAATACCACCAAGAGCTATGCTTGACACAGTGTTGTGTGCGACAACGTGTGTTTGTGTGTGTGACAATGTTATGTGGGACAGAGTTGTGTGCGTGTGTGTCACAATTTGGTGTGTCACAGAGGAGCAGCGGCGGAGGCGGAGGAGGAGGAGCAGACGGAGTGCAGAAGGCCAAAAACACGAAGCCCACACAATGTAGGGAACTATATCATTATCTATATCACTATCATTCTCACTATCAATCACTATCGCATGTTAATCAAACGGCAAAACAAACACAACTCACAAAGTCCTGTGACATCTACGATGCCATCCACACGGACCTGGCAACATTGGTGAAATCCATTCCGGTGTTGAGACGTTTACCACGAAGGTCACTTTTTGTTCCGAACTCCCCGCTTTGACTCTTTGATATTGCAGATCCCGCATTTGTTGAGACGGTTCGTCTCCCACACAATTTTCAGTGGGGACATCCTGATTATCCTACGTGGTATGGCGCCAACACAACCATAGAACCCATATTCCACCAAGCAGCAGTACTTCGGCTCACAGTACATCACTTCACAATCACCAGAGAATTGTCTGCAACCATCTGTCTCCCTGGCTCGTGGCGCCAAACCCAGAGGATCACAAGATTCCCTGCATTCGGGGTCATGGAAGTTACACAGGGAAAACAGGCTTTCCTGCAAGTCTTTCCTTCATCCAACACAATGAAAGATAGCTGGGAATTACCCAATCTTTGGTGTAATTCGGGGATGATTGCAATTTAGGTCCGGACTACTCATCAACCCGCTGTTGGCGGGCGAAATGATACATGATCAGTGTTGGTGCCCCAATTGGGACCAATTCGAATTATAAGGACTATAAGGTACGATATATGAACAATGATCCATCTCACTTTGTAGAGATAATTCAATGATAGTTGAGGATGGGTTGGTTAACTGATTGGTTACCGTAATCCTCCATGATCCCTGATATCCATGGATTATTGAAAAACAAAATTACCACATGTTTTACACGGTAAACCCTCATGTTTGCTTGGGAACTCTCCATTCTTGTTGGTCCAACCTTTATCAGTTTATTGAATGTGTTTACTTGTTAAACCCCCATGCATGGAAAATTTGTCAATAAAATTCCCCTTTTTCCGTTGGTCAAATCCCCTCCCTGTGGTCGCAAAAAACTGCTCCGGCTGCGACTCAGCCTCTGCCAACACATCAATTGTCCATCCATCCTCAAGGCTGGAGGACTGGTTGTCAAGTCATTGGGACCCAAGATTACCCAAGAACGGATTGTTATATTCAAATGGATGGATAAATGCTTCATAAAATGGATGGATGCTTGGCTTTAATGGGTGGTTATTTAAAAAGAGCCTGAAAATCTGGCCGATGGATTATGGCAAACACAGTAGAAAAAAATGACCACCCCCAATCCGACCCTGAAGATTGGAACCGTGAAAAGAATATGTGCACTGCATTGCACCAGGGTTTCTAAGGGTGCAATTTATGTCATGAAGATATCAATAGAGGGAGGGCAATGTAACATGAATATTCAAAAATGACAAAGTCATGGGTCCTGAGTGTCTTAGTTTTTGACCGTGGGTCCCTGCCCTGCACAAAGGATGAGGTTATAGTGATGAATGTTCGTACAATGAAGATAGGAACAAGAATTGAGGTTGGAAGTGAATGGGGATGTAACCAAACAACGATGTATATAGTGATAGTGTCAAAAATGATTCATTGAAATTCATACCCGCAAAATCTCCAAAATGTGTTCAACCCACGAGGAGTCCCAAACAAGCCAAGCCGTTGGGCATTGGGCCCACATCGGAATGCTGGGAATGCTGCTGCAAAATCCTTATTGTCCCTGGTCAGACCCAAGTTCCAGATCTAAGCAGCACAATAACACAAGCAATGTGCGAAAGCCTCATTCATAGCCCAGATTCTCAAAGGCAATTTGGTAGGAATTATTTTCAACCTCGGAATGGGCCGTGAGGCCGGCTGGCTGGATTTGATAGCATCAAGGAACTGATGTCAATCCCTAATACATGTATGTGTGTACATATACATATCCCATATCATATAAAACCTATATTACATATATATATATATATATGTATGTATATATATACGTATATGTATATATATATATATATATATGTATATGTATCCTATGGTATATCCTGTATATCATATATTATATATCAAATGTCAAAAGTATTTATATTTATATTTATATTTATATTATATATTATGTATTAAATATTAAATATTATATATATACATATATAATATTGTATGTATATATAATATATTGTATATGTATAATATATTGTATGTATATATATATAATATAATATATATATATTAGGACGTATATATATATATATAATTATGTATATATATATATGCACATGGCCTGCCATTTTTGCCGCAGATCCACACACCTGTTGCTGCCCCCAAACCGAATTTTTTTGTATCGCCCAGGTGTGGCGCTGGTAACAAGGCTTCTTAGGGGTGGTGGGACTAGGTTTTACTCCCAGCACAACGATGGTTGATTGGATCACCGTGTTTTTGTTCTTTCTGTTGCTGGAATAGCAGGAAACTACCATACCATGAATCTCTGTTGCTTCTATCTGCAAGGTGGTAGAATCCTTTTGAAATATCGTACCACCCAGTAATAGCTGCATGTTTGGCTGGTAATCCAAAGCTGTCACATCCCATTGGTTGCACTTTGGGTCTTTCTAGGCTCCACATGTATGGTTTCTCGTCCAGTACAAGTTCAATATCCATGGCCAGTTTGCAAAGTTTGCCAAAAATGGAGATGAAGATGCGGAAGCCCACATGTGCCACATGAAAACCAGTATCCAAACATCCAGTTACACATTTGGGGTCTTCCTGCCCAATAGCTGGATGGTTTATGGAGTTTCTCCCTCAAAAAAAGGATGGATTTGGGGGTACCCTCTGGTAAACTAACATAGCTATTGAAAATGGCCATTTATAGTGGATTTTCCCATTAAAAATTGTGATTTTCCATAGTTTTTTGTATGTTTACCAGAGGGTACCCCGTCATGACGGAAACCTCCATTTCTTGACGTCGTCGAGTCCGTCGAGGCGCCGGGGTCTCTGCTTTCTCCCAGAGATGCCATCGCTGTTCTTCGGACTCGAAGCTCTCCAGGCTGCCGTCGAAGTCTGCCACTAAGGCCTCCATCATTGAAACATAGTGAAACTACTTTTTCTTTGTTGAAAACCATAAATATCATAAGCTCACCATAACTAACCATATATAAAATTATATAAATATCATAAACTCACCATAACTCACCATCATTTCAATCATTTCATCATGTTCTCATGGCCATAAATTGGACTTTATTCCCATGATTCACACTCCCAATGTCTGAAAATATGGTGCCCTATTCACAAAAGCATTGGTTCTGGGTAGATGTTGCTGAACAATGGACTAGCAATGGGGTGCATGTTTGTTTCGATGGGCTGTGTCGGCATAGCACGCTGTTCAGAGGCACTTCGGACAGCATCAACAGCATCAAGAGATATTGGAACTCAACTTGGACAACCATGAGGGTATCCAACCGATATGTGAGTTTCAGCAATAACGAATGCGATATCAAACCTTTGACAACACAACAGAACCCTGGGACCCGGGAGCATCACAAGTCAACACGAGCAGTCCTTTCCATGGCCTTATGATGTCTGCGCATGATGCCTTTTTCAGCAGCATCCACTAAAGCCGGGATGAGAAACACCTCAGCCGCTTTGGGTCCGCAACCGCCGCAACCTACATGATTTGTGTTTTCAAGTCTGCGCAAAATCAGATCTACTAGTGTCAACCTGATGGCGCAACTCCCAATCCGGGTGTGGTCTGTGGAATTGAGCATCGTTGCATCGTTTATCGTTGGCCATCTTAACCACAAAACGTTGCATACGTAGCCACCAAGACTTGACCAGAAGTGGGAGGCACTTCAAATTGGCTCTGGAATCCGATGGCTCGAAATGTTCGAAATTCGGCATGCTTCAACCGGTTCAACATCGCAAAAATGTCAACGTTTGGCGTTTCAACTGCTGAAATTTTGATGCTTTACATTGGATCATCCCTTTCCCCTCAAACACCCTTTGGTCTGGTGATGGATCTGCTCCTTTTCAGTTCCCATCTGGATGTCTATTGTGTATTCTTAGGCCGCAGCTAGGATTTTTGTTTTTCAAGCAGTTGGGGATAGTTTTGCCCATCAGTGGTTAAGTTCTCAACAGGAACCAAACTTTCAGGCAATTTGAGGCGCAGGCATGAAAAATCATCGCCTACCAGTGCGGGACAAAGTGTCAGGGAAAATGACGAAGGCAAAAATCCAACCGTTTCCTATATTTTTTCAATTAAGGGCAATCCCGTGGAAAGAGGCGGAAACCATTCTGGATGGGGTCAATTGGGTCAACCCAAAACCAGGGTGAAGATACCAAAAAATCAGGATCACAGCCAGGAAGTTTCATTTACATGGTAATCGCACCGGACTCAGGGGGAAGGAAATGAACAAATTTGACCCATACGGTTTCATATTTTTTCCCAACAATTCTCTTGTGTGGGGTCCCCAAGACCACCGTTGACTTGTTCACAACATTTAACGAATCACTCTACAATCTTGCCAAATGGCACTGTTCGAACAATACAACATGTTTCAGTTGTAAATATCGCAGCAATTTCGGCCAAAAATGTTCATCCCAATCCACCTTTGGTTCGCGCCTTTTCCAACCAAGGAACTTCACTGAATTTTCAAACTGGACAGAGCTGGGTCTCAGAAAGAAGGTCGCACCAGCATACGCCACCCGGGCGCAGTGACCCCATCCCTCCAGACTCTTGATTTTTTTTGAACCAAAAACACAAAGCAAAATAGCAAAGAATGGAAATTTCACGCACATCCAATTGTGTTTTTCATGGATTGCCACTTTGTAATACTTTGCACTTGAACGCCCCACCTTGCAACAATCGTCACGTCTCACATTTGTCACTTCGTTTTGAAACATCAGGACACCAGCCACCGCCAGCGGCCGCCAGCTCACCAAATCAATGGCTACCTATTTTTTTTTCACCAAATCTCAAACACAACAGTCTGATTTACACATGGACGCATTATGACGCGTTCATTTCAAAAAAAATAACCTGGCATTTTTGTTCGCATACACACACCAGCAAATCCAGTCCAAATGAACTTCTAGGCGTGCTCTTAGAACATCAATTTTGGATTTTTGTTGATGTTCTAAAGTGTACAATTTTTTTGGCATTGAAAACGTTTGATGTTCGAATTCAGTAAATATCCATCCGTAGGGGAAACGGATTGTTGTTCAACGGAACTAAACCACAGCTCGTGACCTCGATGGCGTCCCCTACCCCCCACTCGTGCATGGAATGGACCATTGAGAAAGGTGTCTAGATGCAACACGTTGCCCATACAGGTACTTTGAACCCAACGAGCACCTTAGCGCATCGACTCGTTCTCATGCACTAAGCATTACTAAGCATCTAGTAGGTTGGCCAGAAACCCCAAGTAGCAATGGACAAAGGCCCTCGCAGAGTGCGCCCCACACCCGGCCAATAGTGTGTAGAATGGTTTCAAATTGATGCTAGGACCAAACTTTCGGTAAGGGAGGCCAACACATCACAAACACAGTTCATGCCAACGTCAAATGGATCTATGCAAATGTGTTTGCTCCAACATGCAATGGGATACTCCTCTGCAAAGCGACAGCAGGAAACTCAAAATAACTCAAGTGATCACTCTGCGGTTTTTCCATTTTTTTTCCTCGATCTGTTTGACCCTGTCCCGTTTGTTTGCGAAATCGGGATGTAAGGGACCAAAAAAAGGATTCAACCATGACAAAATCATCAACATTGGAATTTAAGCGACACATGTGAGGATATGACCAGCAAAAATGTGGACTAAAGTAGGGGATATACATGACGGGGGCGATACGCCATTTACAAACAAGGGAACAAGATTTACAAAACAATTTGATTTTGGGGCATCCCTAGTTTCGGGCATAGCCAGTTCCATTTCATACAGGAATTATCTTGCCCGACGGGAGGGAAACATTGTTTTAAAAAATAATCCCGGCAAGAGACCAGGACAATGTTGAGGATAATGATGATGATGATGATGATGATGATGGTGCAGATGATGAGGATGATGATGATGATGTTGATGATGTTGCGGACGATGATGTTGAGGATGATGATATTGAGGATGAAGGTGCAGGAGGATGATGTGGAGGATGATGGTGTTGAGGACGATGAGGGTGAGGATGATGATGTTGAGGAGGATGATGATGATGATGATGATCCGGAAGACGAAGTGGAGGACGATAAAGTGAAGGATCACGATGTGGAGAAGGATGATGATGATGATGATGACGATGATGATGATGATGGTGGTGATGATGGTGATGGTCAAAGGCAGTGGTGATGATGATGATGATGAGGAGGAAGAGGAGATGAGGATGAGGATGAGGATGAGGATGATGATGATGATGATGATGTTGATGTAGAGGATAATGCTGTTAAGGATGGTGATGTTGAGGATGATGATGTTGAGGATGAGAAGATGATGATGATTATGATGATGATAATGATGTAGGGGACAATGATGTTGAGGTATGTTGAGGATGATGATGCGGAAGATGAAGTGGAGGATGGGACGGTGGAGGCTGGTAATGTAGAGAAGGAGGAAGATGAAGATGATGTAGGGGATGAAAAATGATGATGATGATGATGACGATGATGATGATGATGTTCATGTTGATGATGATGGTGAGGGTGATGATGATGATGATGATAAGGATGATGGTGATGATGATGATGATGGTGACGATGATGATGATGATGGTGATGATGATGATGATGATGACGACGACAAGCACCAAGCCAGAGAAAGAACCGCACAGGCAATGCCAATTGATGCATTGTTAGATAGTTTGTCTCAACGTAGGGAGTTTTGCTACCAGGACAGCTGGAAGATACTGATGGCAGTTGTCCTCGTAGCTCGATTGCGCGGCGCCAGTCCTGGCGCTGACAGACTGCCGGTGGTGCTGGTGACTCGGTTCCCTGCTAGCCCGCGTGTGAGACTCACTCAGCGACCGGAGCTAAACTAACATGGCGCCTCGAGGGGAAAAAAATCTGGAAGATAATGACAGCTAGGGCCATGTTGGGTGAACCGGGCGACCATGAGCGGATCGGATAGCAGCGAAAACCTTTTCAAAACTCTGATCACACGTGTGCAGCAGCTGTGGAGATGAGCTCTTGCCCGGAAATCTGTCCAGGCTGACGACGGGCAATGGCAAGAAGCTGGTAAACAGCAAGCTCATGCACTGCTTCAGTTCCGATTTGAGTGAACCTTTTTCACAAAGAGTTCACAAATTTCCAGATCTTTTGATACTAGAAGCAAGTTGCATACCATGGACTCTAGGTCCACTCCGGATCCAAGATGTCACAATGAGCATAAATCTGTTGAGTAGAAAATGGTGGGCGGGAGGTACCACTGTCCAGATTGACCTCCCTGTAGTTGATCGTGGGTGTCGTGAAATTTTCCTTCATAGCCACAGTTGCATTCTCGTTCAGATACTTGCAGATGTTGGTAGAAATTGGATGTCTTGTAAAATAGAGGCAGGGTCATGATTCTGGAGACTCTTCGTTGACTTCCATCGCATTTAAAGGAAGTTTCTGCAATCTCAAGGCGAGAAACAAATCTTTGGTGTCCAAATGTGCGGTTGTGGACGGTCCTTTGTATCCTCCCCAAAATTTGCACACCGGACAGAAAGAAGTCGTGAATGGCATCATTAATAAAATTCAACCAAAAGAGGTTGCTCAAAAAGTAGTAAGATCTGCGTCATGGACAATGTGACAAGACTTTGAAGTGGGGCATGCTGAACTTCGAAAAGAAGAAGCCAAGCTGCATGACGGTCTTCCTGAACACGTGAAGAAGATACTCTGTCGCAAGAAACTTCTCTCCTGAAACACATACTTGTCAGCTTGTAGCACAACGATGCAAAGATTGTTGACGAGATCATTGCAGGTTTGACAGGCTGGGCAAAGGAGAGCGGTGTTTTTGACAAACGTGTTAGAGCTGCCATGAGCACCTTGGAAGAAACAGTTGCAGAAGTCGACAAAGGTTAAGAAGTCGACTTGTCTGGGGCTTTCTATGAAATCCTGCGACGACCAACGAAGGATTATGAATTGCCACCATTCAAGATCTCCGTGAACGATCTCCTGCACCTACTCCCGAGTCACCTGAAGGAAAAAACAATCAAAAAGGCACCCCCTCATCGCAATGAATGCAGGTGCTGAAACCGCCTGCACTGCACTTTCATTGGGCTTCCATGTCCAGAATATCGATCCCTCTATGACCCGGCAGATAAAGGTGGCGGCCTTTCGGTCGCTCGAATGGTCTAAGGAAATTGTCATGATCAGCTTTTATCAAGCATTCACCCGGCTTGCACAATGCTTTGCTGTTCTTAAGCTACATGATGACCTATGGATCACAGAGAAGTCAGTGAAGGTGTTATACGTGCAGCACACCTCCAAGTTCTTCAGCAGCTTCGACTGGAAGGGAACCAGTCTTTCATATTACTGATTTGAAGCCAAGTAGACGCTTTACTACTCAGAACACAACCACTGAACCACTCAACCATCAACAGAACTCCACCACCGACATGCGCAAACGACTGGCTTTTTTTTTCCCGTCCAACGCCTCTTGGCTTTCGCCAGCAAAGCGAGGCTCACGGGGACTCGAATCCATATAAAACACGTCAAGACTGAATGATCTGAAACCAAAAAACGCTGGCGATGATCACCAGCCAAGATATCCATTGCTTTCATGCAAGCCTGCAGTCCAAAATGAGGACACATGCCCCGTGTGGGACCTTA
>Ga0126342_10004148_pt1:0-22500 | contig 24498 bp, 10 predicted proteins | sample Cyp1metagenome_FD_92528 | JGI IMG/M metagenome (GOLD analysis project Ga0126342, IMG submission 92528) | Coral microbial communities from Lord Howe Island, Old Settlement Bay, Australia - Cyphastrea 1 metagenome | ecosystem: Host-associated > Invertebrates > Cnidaria > Coral ...
CTTCCGAAAGAACTGGCATCGATTTTTTCTGTCCCTGCCTGGCTGAGCTGATGTATTCCAAACAGCAAATTCAGCAGCAAATTTTCAGGTGGGGCACCTTATTTTTGGACACAACCCGCAGGAAAGGTACAGTAGACTTAGTGTCCAGAGCTAGGGCAGTAAGCAGCTCGGGGCTACGAACGGGACCTTATATGAATCCCTAAAATACCCTCCTGCTTACTACTTTGCTTCGGCTGGTTCCTGCTTACTGGCCGTCCGCGACTATATATATATATACATCATCTACAGTAGATTGATTGTTAGACCACAACAGTCACATTTCCAAGAACCCCCAAGAATTTTGTTTCCCCAACATAGCCCCAAAAAACTTGAGTTTCAGACATCAACCACTGGGAATTTGGGCACATCTGCGTTGGCCGCTCCGTCTATGCATTATCAGCTTGTTACGCTTGTTTTTAGGTGGTTCTATCATTTCCCCCCAAAACTAGTTTAATCTAGTTTGTAAGTATACACCAATTGTTGTGAGTTAAAACTAGTGTATAGTATACAATAGTATACAACACTTGTTGTGAGTTGGTTTTACCCTTTCATTAATTATATCCCCCAAGAAAACGACAGGTTCATTGGTGATTTTCCCATGACATGATATAGTCTTCCTATATCCCCATGATCAGATTATAGTCCCAATCATGTGTGATATAATTCCCTACACCCACCAAGCTTTGTGGGGTGCAGTTGTGGCCCTTAACAGTTAGAAATGAGATGATAACTTCTGCAACTCAGGTTATATATCACTTGGACGAGATTTGTTCAGCCACTTAAAAGTGTCAAGGACCATAACTGTGTGTTCACCTACAAGTTATAACCGTTCAGTCTTTTACATCCCATATCCATCTATGTCCATCCATATCCCATGATTTCTTCTTGGTTAAACCCAAACGTATCCTGGTTGGTGGTATACCTACGCCTCTGAAAAATGATGGAGTTCGTCAGTTGGGATCATTATTCCATTCCGAATATGATGGGAAAGTCATAATCCATTCATGTGCCAAACCACCAACCAGTATCCTATCCCATGATTTCTTGTTGGTTAAACCCAAACATATCCCATCATCATCTACCACTCCGGGGACCGCACCATTGACTTACTCCGCATGCCCATGCGCGGCGACGGGGAAGGGCTCTGCGGCGGAGTGTTTTCGTGGCCCGAGAGCTTACGCCTCGGCCGACCGGGTTCTGCAGTGACAACGTGTGGTTGTTTTGGTCTAAGATGTTGATGAACCATGATTTACCATTTTTCATGGGTAAATCCACTATTTCGACTGGGCCATGGCTTCAATAGCTTTTTGTATGTTTACCAGAGGGTACAGTGGTATAACATGTTTTATATTGGCTCTTGGAAATTTAAGTTGGGAACTCAGTGAACTCAGTTGTCATTGAGTAATGTCAGTTCTTATCCAAGTGCTCCAAATGCAGGGGTAGCATTTAAAGGTGATTTGTTTGGGGGAATGTTGGAAAAAATCCATGAAGCATCTGGGTATGGTTGAGTTAAGAAAAAACACAAACTTCTTGATAATAAGGAAAATATGGTCGATCTATAGTTAACAAACTGCTATGCATGAACAATTTAAACAATGTAGCAATGGTACCACCTATTGGTTGATTTGATTCTGATTAAAGTATATTCAAATCATTTTAACTGGGGTTGAATAAAAAAAAAAGTTGGAGATTCATTTTTTTGGGTTTGCCACATAAAATGGATAATAGATGGGTCAAGTTTACCAACTTGTGCACATGACATGGATAGTACACAGGTCAATTTCATAAAGTTATTGTCCACATGAAATGGATAGTAGATGGATCAATTTCAAAAAACTTATGACTTGTGCCACCAGTACTTTTACCACTTTGCTGACCGGAAAAAATAAAAACCCAACAAAGGTCGCAGACCGTCTCGGGCAGGATGTTTTTACGATCATGAAATATCCAAATTCAAGCAACCACTCCATACAATTTTTCTGAATTCCATATCGACCCACGTCCCAAAGCTGTTTGGTCAGTCCATGAAATCAAAAAAAATATTGTTCCATTAAAGACTCTGTCCAGCTGCGACTTGGACTGGGTTTCCACACTCAAAGCCGGCGTTTCCGCGCAACTGGGAAATTCAAAAACCGCTGTGAAACCCGGGGCGCCAACATGTTCGGGTATGATTGGTCCATACTTAGTGTTGCAGTAACATGTTACACATATTTACACATTATCTTACAATGGATTCTCAACAATGAGCAACATGTTACAATGTCTTTGTATGATAGGTCATGTGGGAATCATAAAACATTAGGTTTTTGGATACTCGATTGTGACCCAAAGCTATATGACCGCTGGGTAGATTTCACGGAGACCCAAAGTGACCCAAACATGTCTCGCTCCAAATTGTGTTGACAAAACCATAAATGCTGCGTTTAAAAACCAAATACCAAATTTTCCTGACTCAATCTGGCAATGTTGATTTTTCAAATCATAGCCAAACATAAAAAGTTAATTCTGATCCAAAAAAATCCACATCTATGGGTGTTTTAAGCAAACAATGTTGTCTTTTTTTGAAGCAACTTGTCACAAATCAGCACAAGGATCTCCTTATCTGCTGTGGATATTTTTTCAAACTTGTCACAAAGATTGGTTTCCCATGGGTTTTTCCCCTGGGTTTTCCCATGGTTTCCCTCTCAAACAGACGGTGACACGTCGAGACCTCGACGCTTTGGGGCCCTTGGGGACCGCCCGGTGCCTGCATCACCTCATCGTCTCCAGTGGCACGACATCTTCCACCATCATCTTCCAGGGTCAGCAAGCGGCCTGTGCCCAGCAAAGATCGATATGTTTTTGGGGTATGTAAACTGGTCATTATCCAATGGAAAATCCCCTAGAAATCATGGGGAATCATAGGAAAATGTGAGAAATAGTGATATTTATAACTGGTTGGTGGTTTTTCGCCCTACCCCTCTGAAAAATGATGGAGTGAAAGTCAGTTGGGATGATGACATTCCCAATATATGGAAAAATAAAATTCATGTTCCAAACCACCAACTAGTAAATGTCACTATCCAGGAATATACATTATTATTGGTAATAATTACATTCTTATTGGTAATAATTACATTATTATTGGTAATACTACTAGTATTGCTATCATCAATATGGTATTATCAATATTATTATTACAGTACTAAAATCAACCATTGATTCGCCATTGATTATCCATTCTTATGCAAGGTTAGAGTCAATGCGTAGCTGTGGGGATTGTTTTGATTGGTTTATGGATCATCCCAGAGACGAACATTAAACACATCCTAAAACATGTAAAGACATGTGTGTATATATATATATATGTATACACATATAATATTATATATCTATATATACAGTAAATGTACAGTATACATATATATATATATACATATTATTGCATATTGTATGTTTGAAACTACCAAAGACATGTGATGTCTCACATGTTGGACCGAAACCCATGGTTTAGACTCTCAAGTGTCCAATTCTTTGGATGGCCATTTGATGGCGAAACTGAATATTTCAAGCCCCACAGTTATGGCCGTTTACCAGTTATAAGTACTTATAACCCCATTTATTGAATGTATAATCCTATCTATAACCAGTTCTAACTAATAAATGGCCATAACTGCATGGCCCTTTTGGTCGCCTATTTTGTTGAGTCGCACCCCGGGACCCAGCCAGGACCCCCATGTTGCGCCGTTTTTGCGCCATCCGCAGGTTGCAAAAGCGGTTCCGGACCCGAAATCTCGGGTCGGCGATGTTGCGCTCCGCGCAGCGGCAACCCGTTTTTCGGAGATTCCATCGACGGCTAGGAGAACTTGATGTTCACCTGTCGCGGCTTGAGACGTTGGTGAACGGGTGCGGCAGTTTGGGTCAGATGGTGTATGGTTTGCGGTCATATGTGGTCATCCATAATATTCCATGGCGATCCAAGCACAATGGGTATATGAATCGCTATAGATAACCATCTCGCAAGGACTGGGACAATCTAACAGATCTCCTCAAGCTTCCCACTCCAAAAAGTCTGGCAAAAGAGCCCCATTTGTGACAGGTTCTGATTGGGCGACAACGTGCTTTCACCTATACTTATAAAGTTGGTTTATAACCCGCATCAACCACACATATGATATAATATAATATATAAATATATAATGTATATGTATATGTATGTACATGCATATACACATTGTACTGTACATATACATAGTATATATCCTCTGGTAATTTAACATAGCTATTGAAAATGGCCCATTTATAGTTGATTTACCTAACTTAAAGATGGTGATTTTCCATAGCTATGTCAGTTTACCAGAGGGTACACCATAAGCCCAAGACTTTTTTGAGGAACCAAGTTACATGGGCCCCACCATAAGACCAAGCTTGCCACAGGGAGTTTAGTTCGACTATCCAGTCGATACCATGTCCTGGAACACTTGCAGGTTGCACGTATCTGTCATTATGACCTAATTCTGCTCCACTACTATATATTGATCCATATTCTGGTGGAATGTAGTGGATATCGTTCAATTCAATGGATTGAGTCAAGGGAACATCTGAAGAAAACCATGGGTTTTTGTTTTTTTTTTCACATGTGTTTACCACCATTAAGAACTGCGCCTTCCAATCTTCGTCCGTCAAGGCGTACACCGTCTTTGCCAGCAGGTTCTCATCCCCATCCTCCGGATACCTTGGCTCGACCTAGGGACCTAGTGGAGAATCATGGCATGGCATCATGGCGAGCTCACCAGTTGATAAAAAAAACAAATCATGTCACCCCAAATATTCAGAGCCCAGCGAATTTGGGGGAAGTGTGATATTTGCTTCTGTAGAGAGATTGACTTCAGTGTATTCATGGGATATGTTCCTGGTATTGCAGTATGGATATTTCCTTGTATCTATGAACATAGATACACAGTGATAAACTGGAACATCCAAGTTGAGACAGAGTTCTGTCTGGGTCAAACCCCTGAAACAAACTACCAAGACCCATAGAGAACGCAAACAAAAGGCTTTGGAGGATGGAATCAGAATTGAAGTGGCTAGGTTTTGGGAATGTAAAACCTCAATATTGAATGGTTTCAGCCTTTGATTGTTAATTATTAGATATCTCCACGTGGGGTCCAAATACGCACATTGACCTGCCATAGATGCATAGTAACTCCTGCTGCGATTTTGCTTGACAACTCCCTCGTTTTCAATGGCCAGTCCAAGATAGAACCCTGGAGATCCCCAGAGACATGCCCGGCCTGGTAAACATACAAAAAGCTATTGAATATGGTGGATTTTTCCATCGTTTTTTGTATGTTTACCAGAGGGTATCCCCAATAAACCAGGGTCATTAGCCCCCGAAAATCAACTATAAATGGTCATTTTCAATAGCTATGTTAGTTTACCAGAGGGTATATGGGAAAATATGATGATTCTCCACGGGAAATGGGGAATCATAGCACAATCCATCGGATTGGAGGTATCCTTTTCCTTCAAGGGGGTACCCCCTTGCATCATCCAAGTCATGGATGACCATTTTATTATCAAAACCTATTGGTGACTTGGGGATCCCCCTCATTAAAAAAACACACACATCCATATCACCCCATTCATAGCCAAAAAGTCAGCCATTCTGACCTAACATCTAACTAGATCTAACTACTTACCCCATTTGATCAACTCATCACCAGTCAGTTAGTTCAACCTCAACAAAAATCTACCAGGATTTGCCCCAAAAAATGATACACTCAAGTTTTCTTCACCATGTCATGATACCCATGTGCTGATAACTTCACCTATCAACAATTGCTGCAGCTCAAGAAAAAAATCACACTACTCCGGTTGCTTTAATCCAAACACACTCGGATAATCAAACATGGCAATGGAAAAATTGGCCATTCATAGATTGTCATCCCAAATACTCCATCTATAGGGGATCTCTTAGCCAGCCACCTTTGATGAAACAAAAATCGCACCTTCCCACTGGCCAGTGGCCCTTTATAAGTATACTTAAAACCCCATTATGGAATCATGGAATATATAATCCGATTTATAACCAGTTATAACCAACAAATTTTGGTTTTGCAATCCGGAAGTCTTCACTGAATCATACAAACCAATGATAATCCCATTTATCACCAGGATTCCCCAACCAAGGCACTCCCCGCGCGTCTTGGACGCCGGCCCCCCGAAGGGTCGCGCGGCCTCCGCCGCGCCGATGGCACCGTCGACCTCGCCGTCCAGGACGCGGCGCGCGCGTTCGCGTTCGCGGCGCAGGTACGACTCCTCCTGCTGCGCGGAGCGACGCCTTTCCTGGACCTGGCTGGTGCAAAATGGCGAAGTTGGTTCCTACAGAACTCCAAGAACTCTGGGGATTATGGTAGTTTTTATATATATATATATATATTATTAGATAGATTAGGTATAGAAATGGATATAGACATAGATATAGATATAAACATAGATGGATGGATGGATGGATGGATAGATAGATAGATAGATAGGATAGGATAGGATAAGATAAGATTAGATTAGATAAGATAAGATAAGATTAGATTAGATTACGATAAGATAGATAAGATAAGATAAGATAAGGTAAGATAAGATAAGTTAAGATAAGATAAGATAAGATAGATAGATATAGATATAGATATAGATATAGATATAGATATAGATATAGATATAGACACAGATATAGGTATAGACATAGATATAGATATAGACATAGATATAGACATAGATATAGGTATAGACATAGATATAGATTTTAATTTAGATACAGATATAGTTCCAGGGAGCTCTAACGCTTTTTAGTCGAGGGGAAATTGGATTTGAGCATCCAACATGATGGAAAATGGTGATTAACTAGAGACTTATAGCTCACTGATCATAGCAAAATTAGGAAACATAACTGCAAAAACTACCCTCTGGTTATTTAACATAGCCATGGAAAATGGCCCATTTATAGATGGTTTCCCTATTAACAATTGTGATTTTACATGGCAAACTGTTAAATAACCAGAGGGTAACTCCAAAAACTAGGCTTTATGGTCGATGAGTCGAACCTACGTAGTGGTCAAAAACACAGTCCTGGGGGGCATCATCTTGATATGTAAAACCCAGGAGACCTACGTGTGGTCAAAAGATGGGGCGAGGGGTATGAGAAAATACCAGCTGGTCCCAACTGGGAAAAAAAACGCTGTTATGACCAAGGAAATACGCACGTCATGTGTCTTGTGTTGTTTGAGAAAAAGTAGCATAGATAGCAAACAGCGGATTAGCACATTGTGTGTCCAATCATATCTGACACGTGGTAAATCTCAATGTTTGGGTCAAAACCTTACAGTATCTACAAAAACACTAATGGGTGATGGCTAATTATGCAAGGAGCTAGTTTCAACCCTGGGACACATACAATTCCACCAGGAAACCTTTTTGCACTTACGGCATCGGGATGGAAATGAGAAATGTTTGCAGGCTGGCCTTTCTATATCTAATTACGTTGGGTTTCAGTGAGTATACCCCCCAGTTATGGATCTGGGGTATACCTTATTTCAAGATAAACGCCTACTTTTTGTGGAGTTTAAACACCAGGGTTCCTAGGGATATATGAAGACAACAGGTAGCCATCCTCATTGTAGTTCCCCATATTCAGACACACCCAAACATAGTGTTTGTTAGAAACCAAATACATTTCACTATGTTCCCAATATAATATACCTGTGCTAAACTAACATAGCTATTGCAAATGGCCATTTATAGTGAGTTTTCCCATTAAAAATTGTGATTTTCGACAGTTATGTTGGTTTATCAGAAGGTATCCCCAATAAACCAGGGTCATTAACCCCCGAAATCATGTCCCTAAATGATATATCCCCATCACAGCCGAAAATAAAGCCTCAGTTGATATATTCAATATCAAACACACCCGCAAAAACTAAAACAGAGTGTTGGTGTTATACATATATAGTTATATATATATTATTATTATGTTATAGACTATATAATGCTATATATTATATATAATGGATATATTTTATATAACGTATATGATATATATATATATATATATATAAATGTAGAATTATATACAATAATCTATATAATAATGTAAATATATATATATATATATAAAATACATATGTTTATCCCATAACGAATCAACAGAAAACCATATTGTTATTGTGATTATATCGTACATCCCCACAATGTGGCGCCCCCTTCCTATAGCTAAGAAGGGATAACCATGGATAACCAGCATTTTTGAATCGGCCTGGCTCTGTACCTGGGCCTCTGCAATGATCTTGGCGATTTCCTTACCACATGGGGTATGAATGGACACGGTTCAATGTCATGGTGACAAATTCGAGGATTTCAGATGTTAGTAGATTTGATTCCATCTATAGAATTGGTGATGTTTTGTATTATACTTCAAAAAAAACACGAGGTGATTGACAGTAGGAACAGCACACCGCTGAAACATGGTGGTCCTTTGGCAATCGCAGTTCTGCAGATGTGATATGAAAAAAAAAACATCTTTGAAACTATCAGCCAGGCATAGGTGTCATAAATGTTCATGCCATGTTTTGTTAATAGGAACCAATGTCTCATGGTATGTATACGCTCCCTATTCTTACCAAGGGATCCCGGCACAATCTCCATTGTTATTAGTAAAATCCCTATAGTCTTGAACATCATTTCTCAATATTGCCCTGTAAACCATATTTTTATTGGCTATTCTTTATTGGTTAGAGTGACACCCATGACATTCCCAGAAAACTGTTTGTCTGAGCATACTCCAAGAATTGATGGTTAATCATGTTATTTTCAAATTAAGACCGCAATTGTATTGGCATCCCTATTTTCAGACACCCCCAAATCATATTTGGTTGTTAATTCCTAGTACCAATGTATTCCATGACAATATCCCGCTAGTTTGTTACGCCTCATATCCGTGAAACTCCTATGTTCGATAGATACATTGGTTGAAGAGAAAATCAACAGCCGGGGAAACAGGTTGTTTTTTTTTGATCCCCAGGGTCTTGTTGTAGATTTTCCCATCCGATTTTTGGATTCCCACCGAACTGGGTCCTGTTCTTTGTCGCGAAAAAAATGGACCGACTTAGATGGGCCATGGGATTAGCTAAATGGTTAGTATCTGGGGATATAACCCCCTATATCCCAATTATAATCCATTTACTAACTAGTTAACTAACTCCATGGCCCATCTAAGTAGATCACCCATTAATGTGGACTACTCTGTTGAAAGCTAACGTTGTACAAACAAATAAAAACATAAAAATGGGATTAACATAAAATTCAGGAACGCAGTATAGTATGCAATGGGATTGTTGCAAATATAGTACCCATTTGTCCCCATTCATCCCCATTGCTACCCTCTGGTAAACTAACATGGAAAATTGCCATCTTACCTAAATCAATTATAAATAAACATTTTTTCATATAGCTATGTTAGTTTACCACGGTTGCGGCCTTTAACAGTTATAAATGGAATGAGCAATTTTTCCTATAACTAGTTGGTTATATAATCCCCCCCCTGTAAGGGGGGGGAGTGGAGGGGGGGTTAAAAACTGAAATATTTCAAAAAGGGGGTGTGTCCCCCCCCCCCCACACGGAGGACCCCCCCCACCTCTTTTGGAAACCCAAAAAACACGTGGGGAGGGGGTATATTTCATGTGCTCAGGTGAAATCTTTCTCAGAAATTTCTTGCCTTACCCCCCCAAATATTCCAGGGTTAAAGGGGGGGATGTTATATATCATGATAAACCCATCTGGTTAGTGGTTTCAACCCCTCTGAAAAATATGAGTCAATGGGAAGGATTATACCATATATTATGGAAACTAAAAGTCATGTTCCAAACCACCATTTTCCATTTTCTGATGCGGCCAGCAGTGGTCACGACTGCTGCCCGTCTTGGGCATTCATGTACCTGAAGAAGACAAAAAGACCTGTGGAAATCCTGGCTGAGGGTCCGCGAAAGGGAGCGCATCGATGGCTCGTGTCTGACGCTTGAAAGACCCCCCAGCACACTTCATCATCCAATCATCGATCAACCGAAGTCGCCCTTCGGGCCAAGGTAATGCAGCGCATCCAGTGAACATAACAATGATGTGAGACATCGGCTTGCAATAAGCGAAATCAACAGTCACGTTCAAATGTTTCAAACACTGCTTCCACACCTTAGCAAACCAGCGGGCACGCTGGCGAAAGGAAAACCCCCGGAGCCTAACATTGGGCACTGTATCTCCGTCACACCATCGGGACAAGTGAATTGGTCCGGGGTGACCCGTGCAGCACATAAAATCGATATACAACTGGAAATGCGACACCCAGACGAGATCCCCCTCACATTGGTGCAAGGTTTGCCAGAACCAACTCAAAAGCAGCCTCACCATAGAATCGCCATACCACCTAGTGGCACCACCAGGAATACTCAACTCCGGAAGCTGACGCCATGGGTGAGAAGGCACCGGCGTGTGACACACTTGTGGGGCATTTTCAGTCGTATCAGGTTGGTCATTGTAAACCACCTCCTTGCTAATCGCCAGTTGTACACCCTGAACCAAACGGTTAACTGTACCTATTGCCTCAAGGGCCTGAACATGCTCAACGTGCAGTTTCCAGAAATCCTGTGGCCGAGACAGGTTAGCCAAAACGGCTTGCTTGTCAACCAATGCATTATGTCTGTAGCACCACTCTTCCATGACATTGGAGGCTCGATGTTCAGGTTGATGTGCTGAAACATGTGTTATGCAGGTGCGACCCTGTCGAGTTTGCAAACAGTGAGCAATTTCCAGCCAGAGATCAGAGTGTGAAGAGTTAGGTTTAACTTCCGCACCCTGGAGCAGTCTACAAACTCGCTTAACGACAAAGTCACAATCTGACCACAGCCTGACTGTACCTTGGTGTCCTTCTGTGATTTGCAGAGCACGCAAGACCGCGAAGATTTCGGCTCTCACTGAGCTTTGCAAAAGCCCAGGCAAAACCCCAGCATCCAGGATGAAACTGCCCGTGTAATCATGAACAGCTTGTGTGGAAGCAACGATAACGGCCCATCCCGCGAACCTGGTAGAAATGCAATGTTGATCGTGAACAACTCCCATCAGTGAAAATGTCAATGTCCCCTTGAAATACATGGTGTGGAACCTCATGACATTGCAATTGAGCGAAGTAACGATTCCATGCAATCATGGTTGTTGGTGCAAGCGACCAACCGGCGCATGTAAGAACCTCCGGCATATCAACCAACATGTCACGCACATGCGCAGGGACACCTACTCTGTGTTGCTCAAATTGCTCACATTGCCAGAAACGGTGAAACCTGCTGTCACTGCATTGGCAAAATGGGCATACATCACTCACCTCCTGTTGGCAATAATGTTTCCCGTCTTGTGTAATATGTGAGCCGTTCAGCAGTTTACAGAAAAGGGCGCGGTCTGAGACCTCTAGAGTGGCTAGCCATGTTCTGGTGTCAACCGGATCAATCCCCTTGAGTCCCTGGAAACATGGTCTGTGTTGCACCGCAGCTTGCACAACCCAAGGCCATTGAAATTCCACTCTGAACTGAAGTTCGGCAGCTGAAATCTGGAACATTGAGAAAGGGCCAAGCATGTCATGAAGGAGACCATTGGTGTCCACATGCCAACCAAGAAACTGAATTCTTTGCAAAAGAGTGCTGGTGATACCGTTTAGCGGCACAGTGCTGTTACCTCCTACCAAAGCAACAAGCACTTCCTCAACTCTGGGCTGGATGCCACAATCTCGGACTAAACGAAACGTTTGCATGATCGACCAACAACAAGGGTCAACTCCCGGAGGTTCGGTAAGTCCTAAATGAACCATTGCATTGGCCCCAGCTGAGTCGGCACGAAAGCCACGCATGGCTCCAGTACGTAAAGAGGCAAAAGTTGCCTGACTGACTGCCGTGGCCGCTACAGCATGGAGACAACGTGGCCACGCTGCACATTTGAGTGCACGAATCTTTTGAGCATATGGGCTAGCCGACAGCCTAAGTTTATTCCACAGAAAACCTGCACCTCGAACTCTTTCGATGAGGTGACTGTTGGTATGCTGCTTAGTGAACTGTACATGGGCTCCAAGGCTTTTGCTGTAGGCAACCGTACCAAACCCTTGTTGCCGCAGAATCTTCCGTCCAGAACTGCTAACCGACCAAACATGGGTCTTTTTCTGATCAAGCTGCAAATCAATGGCCTGGGTGAACTGCTCTAAACATTCAAACACAGGTTTCAAGCAATTGGGGTCAGCAACCAAAATTTGCCAATCATCAACATAGGACAGTGGCTGGCACAGCGGAAAGAAGTGGAGCATCCATTCGTGAAAGATGATGTCAATCACCATCATCCCTACGCAAGATAAGGCGCACCCTTCTGGCAGTCCGCAGTTACTAAGGGCCGGTGGGCTCAGGCTGCCATTGATTTGGAACCTACGTGTCATGGAATTAAGTGCCCCTGCCCATCCACAGAGCACAGGAAATGGGAGACCCAGCAGAGCACAGCATTCCAGAACAACAGCCCTTGGTAAAAAATTGAAAGCTTTCTGCACATCTGCCATGATGCCTGAGAGGTGAGACTGAGATTCATGCGCCATTTCCACACTCCACAACAAGTGTGACCAAAGCTGGCCGGAATAGCACTGGGGCCTGCTCCCATAAAGGCCAACAGGCAAAACAGTGTCGAGCAACTTAATTGCTTGTCTTGCGTGATAGGTACCCCAGCAGCGGTAGAGCAAGCTAAACACAGTAATGGGGCGGAAATCTAAGGCACTCTGCGGTTCCGAAACTTTTGCAAGGCATGACACACGCCCGGCCACTACCTGGGTTGGCCATGAGCCTGATTTTTCTGCGTCTCGGAACATCGAGACAAAATTGTCAAGTGCAGCACCTGGCATCGCTTTCAAATCAAGGAGTGAAACACCATCCAGCCCTCCAGTTGTTCGCGAATGTTTTTGCCCAATGCTAGCAGCAAGCGATCCACGATCCATAGCAGGCCAATGGAAAGAATGGCGTTTCAATTTATCCCGTGCAAAGCCCAAAATATTGTCCCACCTGCTAGGGGGAACATTCGCATGTCTTTCCCACATGGCTTTCCAGGCATCTAAGAACAGGTGAAACAACTCATCGTCTGTGCCTTTCATGTGCATCTGCGTCATGGCATCACCCACAGCAATACCTTCCACATCATCAACCCACACAGCATCGGCTTCTGCATGAAGGATTGTGACAGGGCTTCCATTACAAAAGGCCGGCTTGTCTGACGTGAATGGAGCAGAATGGGTCAAAACAACTTCATGAGTGAGGGGATCAACAGTTTCAACAACCGCATGGACGGGCTTAATTAGAACATTTACATCCCTGGCAGTGTGAGCCTTCAAGTCTTGGAAGATAACATTTGGATTGGCTTCCCGTCGTAGTTTGGCATAGTGACGCGATGCCTTATCCAAATCATTCTCAAAGGACCTAAAGGCTAAAGCAAAAGATTCAAAAATGGCTTGGGCAACAGTGAAACTAGGCGGAATCAGCGGAATATGTTCCAGTGCCCCAGGACTACGAAAACCGCTGTTGGTCCACCATTCGCAAAATGAAGGATTGAAGCCTGTGGCACGGATAACCGAACCCCAAACTTGTGTTGCATATGCAGTCAAAGAGTCACGTGCCCCGACATGCCTCACATAAGCCTGCAATCTGCGGAGCTGTCTGAGCCACTGCGAGTGTCGAAATGAAGCACAAACGTAGTGAGGTCGAACATCACCTTTTCGGGCCTGTTTGGGTGGTGGGATCTTCCCATCCAGCTTGGGTTTAACATTACGAACAGCCGCGCGTCCTACTACCCTCTGGTCAACAGGGTATGGTAATGCATTCCTGGCTTGTTGCTCAATGTGTTGCCAAAGCAAGTGGTATTTTTCATCCGGGTCAGCTTCCAACGATGACCACATTTCTGGGTCCACGTTCCAATGTCTTGGCCATGGAAATTCACCAGGTGAAACCCAAATTTGGCGTGGCACAATACTTTTGGGTGAGGAAAATTCACCAATCAAAACTGAATGATCAGGGAAAACATCATGTTGAAGTGAAACCGAGACCAAAAGTTGTTGCAATTCACGGGAAACGTAGCAGAAATCTTTTCTGGTAGCCTGTTTACAGGTGTTGGAGACAGGCCGCCCCCACCAATCGCTTGCGAGATCTTGCAAATCACGAAAACCGGCGGCTTCAATCATTTCAAAAACCGGCAAAGTGTGCTGTTCATTATTCCAGTCACCCGCCAAAAACCGAGGCCCTTGGTGCAGGTGACAAACCTGATTTGCAACATGATGAATTAATTCCTCATTGTGCACTTTCTGCTGGGGATAATTGCATGAATCTGGTTCACCATAAACGACACCTCCGGTAATCCAAAAACCATGCAACAGGGTGGTTGTAATCAATGTCCGTGATGATTCAAAGATACCTGGTGGCATCTGATGTGGCACAGCACGGGTGGGAAACTTTGAAAGCACAGCCACGCCCCTCCAAGCTGCATGAAAAACTCGATTGTCTTGGGCTGGAACGGGATGCCCAGCAACGCAATATTGATACTTGTTCCCAGCAAACCGTAAACTGGAACGGAAGGCATGCAAAGATTGGAGACACAAATGTGTTTCTGAGATTGCCCACAGATCACCTTCCAATTGTGAAACAATGTAAGGGCCCTTCCCCTTTAACCCAGAAGGGTTAAACGCCCCCAATGTGAAAGAAGCGTCACCAGGCCCAGGGTTGGTTGCTTCACCGACTCTGCACAACAGGGTGAGAACAAGCAAATAAGGCCACAAAAACTGGCGGCATCTGAAAGATGCATGACGGCAAAATGCCGCAACCCCCAAAATTGTCAAAACACAAGCAAGCAGGCCCCAGGTCTGAGTAAGAAGCCCAACACCGCAAATTGAGGAGGTGGTGCCAAGCAACCTCACACAAGACCTTAGGCCTCGATGTCATTCCATACCATCATCTCTCGGGCGTTTGGCAAGGAGCCCTCTGATTTGCTGCATCTGCTGCTCAAAGAGCGATTGCATGTTCTGGTTTTGATTCTCCAGATGCCCGTGGAGTTGCTGCGCTTGTGCAGTGACTTGGTTCTGTAGTGCGTTAATCTGCTGCGAATGCTGGTTACTGTGCTCATGAAACTGAACTTCAAGTCCTTGCTGTTTTGCAAGGAGCTGATGAACTTGTCCCTCCAATGCCTGAACTCGGTCCGGGATGTCATCTTCCATGGGCACATGCATCTTCGCCAAAACCGCAGATTGGATACGTTCTTCGATTTGTTGCATGCCCTCTGTGGGGCCAGTCGCTGTCTGAGGCTGCTGCACTGGGTGATACGATCGCCATGGGTCATGCTGGGCCCAAGGGTCTGTTTCAACTGTTTTGGCCTGTGCATTGGTCCCGCAAAGAACCAAAGTGGCGGCGGAACCAACTGTGGTTGGCTTCTTGGTGAAAACGGCTGTTTCTTGCTTCTGTTTCGTCACGACAATGTCCCCACAAGTTGTTGCAATAATAGATTGCTCCGGATCTTCAGTGGCTTGTACTAGCCACATCACTCCACGGCCTGGACATGGAGTCGATGGCTGGAGGGGTCGACTTTCCCAACTGGCCTGTCGCAAAATCTTTGCCACGGCTTGTCGATCGACACCATAGGGAAACGGTCCTACCTGGTATGTGTTCTTAGGACCGCTCGGAAGGAAGACCGTGTCCGGCCGGAGCAGTTGATGGATTGCCTTTGCTTGGTGAGTCCGAACGCGTAAGCCGCGTCTCTCTCCCAGCCTAGCCAGGCCTGTCACGGCCGGATTGGTTTGCATGAGGTGCTGCAATTCCTGCACCGTTCTTTTGGATGTCCAAATCACTGTGTAAGAATCCAGGATCTCTTTTCCATCTGCCGTGCGAGGTTCACAGTAAGCACCGGATGTGCCACTGGCTGTGAGGAGGGCATCCAAAATGCATTGAGGAATTCGGATGCACACTGAGAAGATTTCGGCTTTCTGGACCGGACATGGCTTAAAACCTGACCGAAGGAACTGCCGTCTCCACACGTCCAGAATGGGATCTCGAAGCGGAATACCTTCTGTGTTATGCCAAGCCGAGCATGAACATTGATCAGCAAAACACCTCTTCAGTTTCGGCAAGAGTGAAACCAGGTTCCGAATCGGGGCATTGCAGAACTCAGACCAGTCTCCCTTGAGCTCATCTTGATACACCATGACTTTAAGGGTGACAACATCTGGGTTGTCAACTGAGACAAGTGCATTTCCATGAGACTTCTCAACCAAACCAGTACCAACTTGGACAAGAACAACGTCGGCAAGCACCGGCTCGTGGTTGACCGTGCATGTTCCAAACCATCAACCAGACTATTAATTAAAGGGAATATTAATGGGATATTATTATAGTTAATACTATTATCATGGGATATAATGGTTATATATCATGATAAACCCATAAAAAGAACTGTTGAGGGCCACAACTGCAGAGGGCCACCACCACCGGTTTTTCGTTTTTTCGCAGCTCGGCATCCCGAGGGTTGCGATAGAACTTCTGCCGCTCGCGCGCTTGTCGTATCTCCTCCTCGTGTTCCTCGGCGAGAATGGTTTGGATTACTCTCTGGTTATTGAAAATTGCAATTGAAATAGTTGATCTACCCATGAATCCCATGAAAAAATGTGATTTTAAATAGTTATGTTAGTTTACCAGAAGGTACTACAATTAATATCCATAGTGAATTACCACAGAATTGCTAATTAACTATGAACTATAGTAATATTACCTGGATATCATTAGTTAATACTTAAGTACTATAGTTAGCATAGTCGACAGTTAATCAATTTTGATTAATGGTAATATTGGTTATATTCCCTCCGGTGAACCCAAAGTCATATTATCGCTGCTAAAAGTGGTTCTATATCTGATTATACATCCTCATTATACATCCCCATCAAAAAATATCATCAAACATCTGGTGATTAATCCTTCTTTTCAATCCATGTTTCATCATTCTTCGCTAAACCCAGCATTTCCAATTAGTTCATTGCTAAATCCACCATTTCCAATGGATGAAGCTTGACTTTTTTCGGGTGAACCCGGTGAACCCACCATTTCTTCATGGCTTCCCCACGGGTTTTTTCCATCGCCGGGGCACCGCCTTGGCCTTGAGCTCCGCACAGCGCTCCCGGCGGAAGCGGTGCGCCGCGCGCCGGGCCGCCTCCAAGCGGTGTACCTCCGTCGCCTCGAGCTCCGCCTTTTTGCCTCGGTCAATGGTGAGGGTTTCGATGGATTTCGCCTGGAAATCAATGGGTTTATCATGGGTTTAATGGTGATTTAATCACTAGGAAAATGGTGGTTTTATGATTTACCCGGCCTGGTAAATGGTGGTTTTATGGTGATTTTATGGTGATTCTACTATAGAACCGTTTTGGAAAATGGTGATTTAACCACTAGTAAAATAGTGATTTTATGGTGGTTTAATGGTGATCTAATGGGATTTACCCTCTGGTAAACATACTGTTTGCTATTGAAGCCATGGCCATTGAAATAGTTGATTTACCCAGCCATAAAATGGTAATTTTCCATAGTTATGTAGACGTTTACCAGAGGGTAATCGTGTTCAATAGCCTTGTAATTACTATAGTTAATGACTATAGTTTGATCCTATAGTCACTATTAGTCATTATTGATATACTCACCCACCAGGTGTGGGGGAAAGTCACTATTGATATAACTATCGACTAGTGATATATAGTGATAAGTGATGAGTATTTTTTTAGTATTTCCCTATATTCAATATTGATAATAGTTAATAGATAGGAATAGTGATGAAGAAATATTAACTATTATCACCGGGAAAAGTGACTAATAGGTGACTCAATGTCTATTAGGTGATTGGGTGATTAATAGGACTAGTGACTAATGGGAATAGTGATTGGGTGATTGGTGATTGGGAATAATGAATAGGTGATAATCACTATTCATTGGGTGATTGGTGATTATGGGAATAGTGACTAATGAATTGAGAATAGTATCATTATTGATATAATCAATTAAATTCATGATATGATTGGATATAGCGAATAACTAAATATGATGGTGAATGATAATGTTAGCTATAATAATGGTAATCTTGGTGAATAATAATGGGAATAGAACATATCAACTATTATATTTTTTCTATTATGGGAATCATGAAAGAAAACCGTGAATATAATGAATATATAATGGTGAAAATAGTGAATATAATGAATATGGTGATGTTTTTGGTTATATAAATATAGTCATTATAGATTTAATAGTGTTAACCAATGTTAATCACTATATTATAGTGTTATAATGGTGAATAATTAACTTGACGTCTTGGGACTGGGAATAGTGAACCATTATTAAATCGATTATAGTTATATACTCCCCAGTAAACTAACATTCACTATATAGTGCTGTATAATCATTATATAGGTCTGCCTTTTTGCCCTCTGGTACTTTATCATAGCTATTGAAAATGGCGGTTTATAGTTGATTTACCTATGTTTAATGATTATTTTCGATAGCTATGTTTGTTTACCGGAGGGTATATAATGGGAATGGGAATAGTGAACCATTATAATGGGAATATCTATCATAGTGATGTATGTTTAAATAAATAGATAATTAGCTGTAGATTCTGTAGTGATTATTACTGTATTGGTGATTATTACTGCATTGGTTATATAAATAATACTTACTATAGATTTAATAGTGTGAAATCACTAAATTATAGTGTTACAATGGTTTAACTATAGATTGAGGTTATAATAGTGTTCAATATAGTTGATACATGTTTGACTATAGATTGTGGTTATAGTTAAATATAATGTTATTACTCTAGTGAACAGTTTCTATAGTGATAACTGAATTATATGAAATCATATGATCACAATATGGTGAAAATCACCAAAAATATCCAGAAAATAAAAAATGACGACCCTGCTTTCGGGTTTTTTCATGATGAGTTTCCACAATGGGTGACTCTCAGGGTTGCATATGATGATATCACTATAGTGATCGTATTGAAGATTAGGAATGAAAAAACACTAGTTTAATCACAATTTATTAGAAAAAATAGTGATCATTACTAGAGTGAATAATGATAATTGAACATATAAACCTCTAGTGTATAGCTAAGTATAGTATATAAATACAGTACTAGTAACCATATGTCGATGGGAAAAAACTGCGAACCTTGAAACCTAAGAATTCCAAGGGCAACACTGAATAACTAGTTATTTGCCCTTTGCCCTAGAAATTATTTGGGCGCCCTAAGAATTTCTAGGTTTTATGTTTTATGCTTGTCAGGTAGTCTTTGGTCATCAAAACCAAAATATAACAAATCTTCGTTATATTCTATCAATGTGTATGAACCACGTTCAGTTTACTTCGCAATCCTTTTTGGGAGTTATAAGTATATCCCACTATCCATAATCAGCATGTTATGTGTATAGTTAATTATCAAGAAAAAATGAAAATCGTGGGATTTATTAAAACTACTCACTAGAAATCCTATATCCCCAATAAGTAAATCCCCAATATTCCCCAGTATTCAGTATTCACCATAGTTTACTGCTATAAGCCCCATAGGATCCATAGGATCCAGTTCGGTGATATTCCCAAGAAAGGCATCGAACTTCCAAGAGACGCAGTTCGAGGCGTTCGCCTCAGGAAATTCTGAAAAAACTACGTTCCAATTTTGACCCTTGAAGTTCCTCGTTTGAGGAAAAACATGTCATATATATATATATATATATATGTGTATATATACATATATTTATGTATATATATATATATTGGACAACATGATGTATATACATATTATGAAGGTATACACTGTATATATAATATAAATAAAACAATAATATATATACATATGTATGTTATGTCATTTATCCATATATATATATATATCCTATAGGTTTCAGAATGATTCTTCCAACCGGGTTGTGAAGCGTGACGCCTGGTCTGCTCCAAACATCCATATGGTTACAGTATAACCACAGTCATGAGGCAATTGATTTTCACATGGGCTACATTGTGCTATTACCCTGGAAAGTTTGATTGGTAGTGACCATTTTCACATCACAACATAATCATGCACGGTACATGCCTAACTCGCATGATGCCACAAATGTTGGTTTCTTTGAGCCATTTCAGTTAACCACTCTAGCCGCTAAAACATAATGACTAACCATAGATAATGATAGATATACATCAGCATATCTCTTGTTTGAAATGTCTATCTACGAACAGTCATATGTGTCTCATGTATATTCTTACATAGATTTATCTACATATATGTACACAGTTAGATAGTGTTCGATAGACCTACATCATCTACATGTATCTACAATATTTTATGGCTTATATGTTCAATAAAATACATTAACATGCTATGTTAAATATACTAACCATAGGTTTGAACATTCTCCAACGTGCGACATTCAAATCCACCAGGCACAGCTGCACCAAGTGACGATCTTCCTCAATCTCCTTCAAACGCAGTTCCTGCTCCTAGGCGACAGCCGAGAAACTCGGATCATCCCATGAATCGTAAGTGATAACCAGAACCTATAGACTGTAATATCTTTAGTAAGTCCCCATTCATCCATTCAGTGTGCTTGTATTAATACAATATATATATATTATAGAACTGGGTACAGTACCTCAGTTACATTCACCAGTTACCATGACCGTGGGATGATCCTCCAAGCATGTTTGGTGGTTTACCTATCCATGGTTCTAGCATGTTCTAGCCAGATATATGTGGCAGCTACACACTTAATCAATGTAAATGCTGTTAATTATATCTTATGATGGTTGATCCACTAGGACACAATTTATAGTGATTTATATTATACTCCTCCAAAACAGGTAGTATAACCCCCTAAACACCAGGATCACTGCTCAGCTCTCCAACTGATGTGAAATCATTTTGCTGATGATGGTAATTTCAGGGAAAATGCTACGGTGATTTTTTTGAAACCCCAATCGTGCATAACTGTCACAATGGGCTTGGATCCACTCCAAGTTGTTGCCTTTGTTGAGTTGGTTTTCTTCAACATAGAGAAACACATGACACATGAAGCATCATGAAACCCCAAACATCTTGGAATGACAACCTCGACGATACCATTGCCATGCCATTCAACAGAATCACGCAACCTTACACCTCATTGATTAATCCTAATAGACCCCAAATTTTGGGGTCCCGGGTGCCCAATATTTTGGGTGTCCACCCCAGCGCAACGACTGCATCGACCCAGTGGCTTGTCTCTGCTTCAAGATTTTTTTTCGCACACGAGCCTTTGCCTTGGAGGATCCATCAACAGGTACATCTCAACATTGGTACCCTATGGTAACCCATGTCCTAATTGTCACGCATTTTGCTGTGTCAGTTTGACACAAACCCAAATAGCAACAAACAAAACAACGGCAACAAATTAAACAAATCGTAGTTATAAACACAACGCATGTACACAGAATACATGAAAACATATTAAAAATAACGTATGTTCGTTCTTGCTCGTGCCCGCATCCTATTCGTGATGACGGGTGCTTCATCTTTGAAAGCAAAACACCAACCACTTGCTACAACATCAGGGATCTGGCCATGGGTCATCCAAAATTGTGGTGTAGTCTGGTAATTTCACAGTTTGCTATGGGAAAAACACACACACATGTTCATGTATAGATGATATATAGATGATTGAGCTATTCGGCATTGTGATCTTCCATAGCTATGTTAAACTGAGGCTAGCTGGTCAGCTTCATCTTGGAGGTGACCTATCCAAACACAGCAGTCTGTGTAAACAAAATTTCAAACAAACGAAACACCAAATCTAGCTTCTCAACATCAACAACATCATCATCCTCCTCCCCCTCATCATCATCATCATCATCCTCCTCCCCCTCATCATCATCATCATCATCATCATCATCCTCATCATCCTCATCATCCTCATCATCCTCATCATCCTCATCATCCTCGTCCTCATCATCATCATCATCATCATCCTCATCATCCTCATCATCATCCTCATCATCCTCATCATCCTCACCATCCTCACCATCCTCACCATCCTCATCATCCCCACCATCCTCACCATCCTCACCATCCTCATCATCCTCACCATCCTCACCATCCTCATCATCAACATCCTCATCATCCTCATCATGAACATCCTCATCATCCTCATCATCCTCATCATCCTCATCATCCTCATCATCCTCATCATCCTCATCATCCTCATCATCATCATCCTCATCCTCATCATCATCATCATCATCCTCATCATCCTCATCATCCTCATCATCTTCATCATCCTCATCATATTCATCATCATTCTCATCATCCTCATCATTCTCATCA
>Ga0126342_10004149_pt1 | contig 24495 bp, 28 predicted proteins | sample Cyp1metagenome_FD_92528 | JGI IMG/M metagenome (GOLD analysis project Ga0126342, IMG submission 92528) | Coral microbial communities from Lord Howe Island, Old Settlement Bay, Australia - Cyphastrea 1 metagenome | ecosystem: Host-associated > Invertebrates > Cnidaria > Coral ...
CATCGCCATCGCCATCGTCATCGCCATCATCATCATCATCATCATCATCATCATCATCATCATCATGATCATCAGCATCATCATCATCATCATCATCATCATCATCATCATCATCATCTTCATCTTCATCATCTTCATCATCATCATCATCATGATCATCGTCATCGTCGTCGTCATCGTCATCAACATCATCATCATCATCATCATCATCATCATCATCATATTCATCTTCATCTTCATCTTCATCATCTTCATCATCATCATCATCATCGTCGTCGTCATTGTCATCAACATCATCATCATCATCATCATCATCATCATCTCAATCACCATCGTCATCGTCATCGTGATCGTCATCGTCATCATCATCGTCGTCATCATCATCATCATGATCATGATTATGATCATCCTCATCCTCATCCTCATCATCATCGTCATCGTCATCGTCATCATCATCATCATCATGATCATCATGATCATCATCATCATCATCATCATCCTCATCGTCATCGCCATCGTCATCGTCATCGTCATCATCATTGTCGTCGTCGTCATCATCATCATCATCATCGTCGTCGTCGTCGTCATCATCATCATCATCCTCATCATCATCATCATCCTCATCGTCATCGTCATCGTCATCGTCATCATCATCATCATCATCATCATCATCGTCTTTATCATCCAAGAATGGTTCACCACTGCGTCAGCGGTAATGTGATGCCCAGCGTCGATGGCCCGAGTTCTCGACAAATCACTGCAGCAGTCTGGGCACATCGCAGAAAGGGAGATGCGATCACCACCTGATTCCAGGGCCAGAGAATGGTACCCTATGAAGATGAACCAGTGAACAGCAGTGGACTTATCCATGAAAATTCCATGAACATATGGGAATGTCATATATGGATATCATGGGAATGTCAAGCAACTCTCCGGTGTCATCAGTTTCAGGGCTGGAAAATCCTCCAAATCGCAACTGCGGACTGAGGCACATGGATCGTTGTCTCCTTGGTGTCACTTCCCATGTGAGGTCTCCACAATAACTAAATAAGAATGACTAAGGAAGTCAAGGAAGTCTAGTCTCAAAACCTGTCCAAATGGTGCCTGAGTCTGAGATGTAATCGATGAAACATGGGAACTTGCTGAACACATCTGCTGATTTCATGACCCTGGCTCTGCCTAGGGAAATCTTCGCCTACACCATCAGTAATACTGCAGCAATCTGCAGCATCCTTTGAAGTTCGACATTTTCAAGCCGCAGCAGTGACCAAATCTTTCGTTGGGCCCAAGGCTCAAGTCTCTCCGTACATGCCTTCACCTCCTGAGCTAGCTCAAGCGCTCCGCGCTCACCATCATCACCTCAGTTCTTCCGGCAAGGGAAGGGAACCGCTTGCGAAAGAGCAGCTGACACTTTTTTCGCAGCAACTTTAGTATTCCATGGAAAGGCATGGAAAGGCTGTATAGATCTGAGTAAAACATAGTAAAACCATGTGAAATATGTGGTATTCCGAATAGTGAAAGAAGGGCAATCCTGCTGGACCGATTCATGGCCCTTTTCCCAAGCAGAAAGCAACCGAGATGCTGAGAGGTGGATCGAAGGGATACTGTGCATAATCCTCTGACTGAACATAAGGAGCACCCCTGGCCAAGAAATCGAGTCCCAGAACGGCTCTGTGGCTGTGACATTCTCCAGAGAACTGTCTGGAAATCACATCTTCAATTTGATGTTTCAAAACATGTCGTGCCCCAATTTTCCGTGATTCTATGATGATTCAATGTTCTATCCGAATCATTTCCAGCAGTGCAAACCAGAACTCGACATATTCTGATGCTGCTCCGCCTGTACAAAGCAAAGGCGGAATCTGCACGCTCTGCGTGTCTCGCGACGCAGCACACTTGCGTGGTCCGCATAGAACTGGCGTGCAACGAGGTGAAAGCGCGGTGGATCAGAGCTGGTCGATCAACCCACATTGGGATTCAATAAATATACGCATGTATATCTATCTATCTATCTATCTATATATCTATCTATCTATCTATATATATACTTAGACTGTAACATATATTATCATAAATATGTACAAGGTCATACAAATAATCATATAGATAGATAGAGATAGATAGAGATAGAGATATAATTATAGACAGAGATAGGTAGATAGATAGATAGATTAGATTAGATTAGATTAGATTAGACTAGACTAGATTAGATTAGATTAGATTAGATAGATTAGATAGATTAGATAGATTAGATTCGATACATTAGATAGATTAGATAGATTAGATAGATTAGATAGATTAGATAGATAGATAGATAGATAAGGTAGATAAGGACAATAAGATAGATAAGATAGATAAGATAGATAAGATAGATAAGATAGATAAGATAGATAAGATAGATAAGATAGATAGATAGATAGATAGATAGATAGACAGGTAGATAAACAAATATATAGACAGACAGACAGACAGACAGACAGACAGACAGACAAACAGATAAGATTAGATAAGATTTGATACGATAAGAATAGATTAGATCATATTAGATACAATCAGATAAGATTAGATAAGATTGGATTAGGTTGGATTGGATTGGATTAGACTAGATTAGATAGATAGATGGATAGATAAATAGACAGATAGACAGATAGACAGATAGAGTAATAGAGAGATAGAGAGATCAAGAGATATAGAGATAGAGACAGAGACAGAGAGAGAGAGAGAGGGAGAGATAGAGAGAGAGAGAGAGATAGAGAGATAGAGAGATAGAGAGATAGAGCAAGAGAGAGAGAGAGAGAGAGAGCGAGAGATAGAGCTAGAGCCAGAGCCAGAGCGAGAGAGATAGAGAGATAGATAGATAGATAGATAGACAGATAGACAGATAGACAGATAGACAGATAGACAGACAGACAGACAGACAGATAAAGGTAAAGATATATATATATATATAGATATTAAAAATATATAGAAAGAAATAGAAAGAGATAGATAAAGAGATAGATAAAGAGATACTGTAGATAAAGAGATAGCTAAAGATATATAGATAGAGATAGATATAGATACAGTAGATAGAGACATATCGAGACAAATAGAGATAGATCGAGATAGATCGAGATAGATGGAAATAGTTCGAGATAGACAGAGAGAGATGATAGAGATACATAAACATAGATAGGTAGAGATAGATAAACAGAGATAGATGAAGAGAGATAGATAAAGAGAGATAGATAAAGAGAGATAGATTGATGGATTGATGAATGGAAGGATGGATGGATAGATAACTATATATCGAATGAAATGAGTGTATTTGTATAATTGTACTTACATACATACGTGTATATACATATATTTATGTAGATAGTCTAGCTGGGTTTCCTACTACATGTCTTATCCACTCAAGCCTCTTTCAGAAACAAGTGAATGATTCAAACAGCTTTTTGCCAGAGCGCCAAGTAGGGCATTAGAGTGGGAATACAATGGGAATATGGAATGTAGGGATAGGTGAAAGAAAGAGCTCACCCAGCGTCGGTAGTTTTAGCATGTGTTATAATGCAAGCTGCAAAAATCCTGTGCCCATCAACCAGCCGAAAAGTTCTCTCACCTCAGCTGCCCCTTTTGACTGGGATGTTGTGGGACCTGAGAACCCCGTTCCACATAGCTTAGCCAAGGACAGGGAATATCCAAGAATTGCCCAGGCATATGCAGTGTATCACAGGTTTTCGCCTTGGTATCATTGGGCTTACTGGTGTGCTTGGCTCGACCAGCGAGGCTGGCGCAGCGGCCTAAGCTGAGATAGAGAGCTCATCCAACTATACACCAAAACCCTGGCACCCTGGCGATTCGACAGCTTCTGATCAAAACCTTACCCCGCACCATGTCCAAAATCGCAGGGACATCCCCATAATTCCCCATACATCCCCATCCCTGAGTTTCCAACATCATTTTGGCTCATTGGGGCCAATTGACAGCCGCTGTCCGCACGTTTCATCGCGTTTCAATGCGACAGGAGCAGGGCGCTCCTGCCAAGCCATGAAGAAGTGGTACAGTATTCGATGGGATCTCTGTAAACAGAACTACTTTGTAGCTTTAATCCATCCCAAGAATATACCAACACTCAAAAAGATAGAGCAGCAAAGTCCTATCAGAATGGTGATAAACTGCTTTCGATTTTGTTTGGGGTTGCTATACATGACTGATTATTGGTGAATTGGGATGTCACCCATGGTTGAAATCCAAACACTATTTGAAACTATCAGACAGAGGGAAAATAAATCTGGGATTCCTCCAATTCCTAGAAGTAGCCAATGATTCAACATGATTCAACCCATTTTCGGTTGCATGTTCACATACTGCGTATGGGTACTATCCGCCCCACGATCGCTACTTATATGTGGATGTTTTAAATTTAACGCCTCACAATCCACCAGCCCAACTCTTGGACCCTGAAGCGAGAACCATCTCAACATCGAAGGGTGACGTTCCCAATCCCGCAGTGTAGGGATATCTACCACCCCCTGCAGAGAATTTTGAATGTCAAAGCCTTGCAAACCCTTTCTCGTGACAAGTGCACAATCAACCGGGTCTGAAGTACCAATGGTTGGATGCCACAAAAGATTGCTCAAGAGACCGGCTCCACATTCCATGCTTCCCCCAGCCCCAGCAATCCGCCCAGCCCACTCGCTCCAGTAACTTTGGGATCCAATTCAACTCAAGTTGATGGATCCCGAAAATACATGATGTAGCAGCTCATGACTGCTGCTATGTCTGAGCCAAGACAGCGCGGCTTCTGGAGATAACACATCACGCAATCGGCCACCATTTAAAGCCCGAACTGGTTATACCCTCATTTCGTAATGGCTTTTGATGAAGAAAATAATAACCCACAGAGTCTATCATCACACATATATATCATATATGTGTGTTTGTATATACATTATATACATTATACGTATAATTATAGCAAAATGAAACATTGCGATACACGAACACAAAAAATGACTACTGTACCTCCTTTTACTTATCTATTTGATGTCTTTCATACACACAGATCACACAGTTTATCTATAATCCATCTATAATTATCTAGTCTAGCTGGGCTCCCGTTCGGCTGCTGTGGCCTCCTTCACAGCCGCCACCTGTGGGATATTGTTTTGTTGTATCAATGACTTGATTTTGATGGGAATCTCTATACAATTAAGGGGCATCAAACCTTTTTATGAAGAAAACAATCCTAATTAGTGATCAACCGGTGTTTGTTCCCCGGAGTAAAATATTTACAAAAATGGGGAGACAAGATGAGATATGCTAAAGGTCAAACCTCAGTAATCCCCGCCGGAAACGAGTTTGGAAGATGACTTTCCATTTTGAATGAGTGTCGCCAAAATGGGAGATGTGTATAAGTTACAAGTACAGTACAGTATATATATAAAAGAATTAGAAGTGAGACATGACCAATCATGACATCATCCCATGCTGATATCATTTACAAATCAAGTTCGATCCTTTTTCAGGCAGCTCATGAATATATACATATGCACACGCTGCATGCCTCAAGCAACAACGTGTATCATTCAAATTTTGAGGTGAGGGTCCATGGGGAATCACACATTTTGGTCGGCTTTGGTGCCTGAAGCATCAATCTTAAGGTACAAGTGGACCACATTTTGAGCCAGTAACAACATGTAACAACTGCATCTTTTACGCCTTTACGCCAAGCTGTCGCTACGCGGCTACGCGCTCTGTTCAGGTCGGCTGAAAACCAGCCGTGGCCCGGAGAATCTGTGAGAACATGACATGACGCTGTCCACAAAGGCAGACAATGTTGACGTGTGGGAGATACGAAGATCAACACCGTCTTACTTCATCTTCCCATGTAATGTAATGTAATGTAGTAGTGGATGATTGTGGTAACTCAGAGGTACTTTGGGCTACTGGCACAAAAGCATGACATTTCCTGCGAACTATGAGCCCCATTTGGAGAAATCCCCGAGGATAGTGAAGGCGATGCCAACTGTCCAATCGTCTGAAACATTCTCAAAGTGGTTTTCCTGTTTGAATTCAAACACATGGCTTCTCTGCTGCACCAGTCTCACAAATCTCGCGTCCACAGGACAAGTTAGAGCTTATAACGTCCGCCACTCTACTTGCAAGGAAGTCTGCAATTCCTGTTTTGAATATTGAACACTTTCAAGAACCCCTGGTATCGTCATCTTGGACCCATTCATTTTTGGGCCCGTCATATCAGGGAAATTCATATCAGGGGAAATTTTCGGGGAGGGATTTGAAGCGGTGATGTTTCCAAACATTTGACCAAAAACTTTCTCCAGTCAAACTAGTGTAAGGTTCGGGATTGGAATCATATCATTGATATCTCCAGTCAATAATATAAAGCTGCCCGGTACAATGTGGTAAACCCAATAATAAAACCTCCCGTTTGGGTTGGGTTTTTTCCCTCCTCGGGGAAGCCATTGTGAATGGTTTTCTTGGGTTTACCATCTTGAGCCAATACAGGAATCGTTTCTTTCAAAATTTGCTTGCAAGATCTTACAAGAAAAATGTGGGATGGTGTAATTACTTACAGTATATTTCTTTCTTGCAAGTCCATCGCTGCGCACAAGGACCTGTCCCCACCGTTTCTGGGGGATACTGTTCGAAAGGTGCGGAACAGCCCGTACAACCCCGGCAAAACGGTGACGTCATTGTGACGTGACAACGTGCGGCCATCGCACCGAATCGTCATCATATCCAATTTGCAAATCAATACGTGCTTTCTGGAAAGGACCATAAAGTACTGGCAAACGCGGAAACTTTCAAACTCACATCGAAATAAAATATAATCAGATTCCATTCATTCCAGAAAGCTCCTCACCCAGCGTTCCTCGGGATCAACTTCTTGCATCATGGGAATCCATGGGAAATCATGGGAATCCGAAGCATGTCCAAAAATGGATGGTCTTAGATGCTGCTTTTGCAAAACGTCCATGGACTCTTCACCACCGCGTACTCCACCAGCAATGCGGATCACTTTGGCACCCCCAAATGGATCACCAACACCATTTTTTTGGGCTTTCACACACTTCAACACTACATGAGCAACTGACAGTGTCAGGACATATCAGCGTTGCACTGGACATCGTCACCATATGTCACCATCATAACCACACAAGGATTGCTGGAAAAGCTTTGCGCCCATGGCTAGGCCTCTTCATCAATGATACAACTGAGTTACAACTGTTGTATGTACCATTATATAATCCATTATATATACCAGTCTTAACCAGTATTAAACATTGATTAACATTGATTAACCATCATGAATCATTAATGATCCACTGTGGCTTCTCACGATCCCACCAGGTGATCCCGGCAACTAAGGCATGGTGACTTATACCCTCTGGTTATCCATGTATGAAAAAACATTACCTACATTGGGATCAATGATTTAAAATTACTTTAGGGGTGTAGGTAAATATTCCAGCACCATGGATCCTCTGGGATATATATACCAAATGGGCTGAAGGTTGAGAGATGAGTCGGATGAACTGAGAGAGCCTTTCCGGGCACCCAGCAGCCGTGGTGTGAAAAGGCTATGGCACCCATCGTCATATCTACCATATGTTCCATTGCAAAGCTGCCAATCTTTTCCGACTTCCGTATGCTTGCACAGCAAAATTCAACAAAGAAACCACTGATGGATATGGAGGTTTCCAGAAATGGAGGTAACCCGCAAATCCATCCATTTTAATAGGATTTTCTATCTTAAATTATCCATTTGGGGTACCTAGATTTATGGAACCCCGTATAAATCATCGTGATCCCCCCATAAACAAGCACCACTGGAAGCATTGGATATCATCGGGTGTCAAAACGTGTCAGAACTATTGGAACCCCAAATGGCTCCATAATTCAACACTAGAATCAATAGAACTAAACAAAACCTCTTCTTCCATGGTAGCCCTCATGAGTTGATCCTCATAGGATTGCTGAGCCTGCATCGCCCTGCTGGCTTGCCTTTCAGCGATAGTTCCTGGGCCATTGAAATGTGGGATTTCCCAGCCATGCGAACGATTGGATGGCAAATGGTGACCGAATGCGCCAAGCAGTGCAAGTTGTAAGATCAAACTAAGTGTTTAAATAATTCATAATAATTCTAAATAGTTTTTTCCGCTCAACTGACTCTCTCTCCAAGTGGAACTCCATGAACGCAGATCTGCAACCGCAACAAAAACTGAGCTGCTGTGCCTATTGAAAGCCAGGCTGTTCTGGACCACTGTGGATTCAACAGGCAAGAATGATGTTTTAGCCAGCAACAATGCTGGATTTCGAGCACCGAAAACCGCCAACAAAAACCTTGGATCATCGACGGAGCCAAGCTGCGGGTTATTCGCATCAAAACCCAATTGGTTGATTGCCACCTTGGTGAACTTTTTCTTCTCCTGATATGGATTTAGCCGCTTTAGCCAATGGGAATTTATAGCCATACCAATATTGGGATCATGGGAATTACGGTACAATGTGGGATTTTGGTTGGGATAAAGAAGGATATACTTTATGGGAGATACCCGTCGGTGTCATCAAACGCGGCTGGGAACGCCTCTTCATCCATGAACATCTAGTTCAATAAATCTACATGATATATGAGAGGGGAAAATCATGAAACTAAGCAAAAATGGGGAGATACTCAAAATGGTCCAACCTGAAGACAAGAGCCAACCGAAATAAGCACAGATCATTGGTGGAATTTGGCCTGAGCAGTGGTCCCATTTCCTATTGTGGGTTCATCTCAAACGACCAACCATAGGTGATGGAATAGTTACAATGGGATTGCCAACCTGTGGACAAGGGACACGATACCTCGCGTCATGGTTTCTAAATGTTCCTAACCTTGAGATTCACAAGAATCACTTTCCGTGAACCGACCAATCCTTCACAGGCCAAGATGATAGTGATAGTGCTTGGCTCTGCTGAATCACAGAATTGGAGCATTGATGGGTATCAGGCACAACTCCCTACGCATGATCCGGCAGTTCGTGTCACTGTGTCACTGCTGCATTGCTACTCCTCATGAGGTTTCAGGATAAACCAGGTCACAACATGCTCGATTTGTTTCTACCAATGAGCAGCTATCAGGGCATTCTTTGCAAACAAAACCTGCTCTCACAAATGTCGAAAATGTCCGAAACCAAGATGTTCTGTTCCTGCTGTTTAGTAACCAAACAATGTTTTTTTTTTTAATCGCTGGCGCTCCCGGGCCTTTTTCTTCGGAGGAGCAGCACCGCTGCTTCCCGGCTTCGCTGGGGCGGTGGCCTATCCCCAGTGCTCGGTCTGCGAAACCCATTGAACAACCCTAAAAATCATGGTTTAGAACCTTCTTCTATGAACATAGCCACAACTTGTGGATACCAGTTTTCTATCATCGAACATAGCTATGATGTCGCTATATCCATGGGATATCCCACATTTTCACACCTGATGGAGGGGTTCCAAGTTGAAAAACAAACAAACAACCAAGAATGGGACCTCAGGCTCCACTATCAAGGTCCCAAGGTGAGTCAACTAAATTGTCCTGTGGTTTCCCAGTGGTTCACCATTGCCATCTATCAACACAGCCTGAACTGATTGCTCTGCTGCTTCTTGCAGGGAAGGCCCAGCCAGCTCTTCTGGAACGGACCTTGGCTCAAGCATTGATCTAGTCAGGGGGATACCAATGGGCTTCGGGCACCAACCTTTCAGCAGTGTTTGGAGACGTTGATCAAAATGATCAAATGATTTATGCAGCATGTTTGTATGCCTGAATTCAGCATCCAATAGAAGCCTTTGGCATCCAGCCGTACCTTTTCACTGACCTGGTGGAAGAACTGTAACCAGCGACTGCCGTTCTGAGTTGAGTAGAGCACTAAGGCGCGATAGGGCTGTCACACAGCAAACCACACTATTGCGCAAATATTGTCAAGTAGACAGTACTAATATAGGCCCATCGGAAGAGACAGAACATATTCTACCATAATCTACCATATATCTGTCTGTCTGTCCGTCTGCCTGTCTGCCTGTCTAAAGTTCAAATCATAATGTTGCCTCATGTTGCGTGTGTTTGGCAGTGCCAAGAATTATTCATTCTAAAACCATCGATGACTCCATCTGGTGAAACAAGGTTCTTGAAGCGTCGAATTTTCAGGGTCAATAGTCTTCAGCAAAATCATCAGAATTCACCGGAAAATAATTAAACATCATTACAAACCTTCTAACTTATAAATCATCATTTCCAGGATTCTGATAAACCCAAAGTCATCACCATAAATCACCATAAAATCATCATCTTTTGAGGCACAAAAAGCCTCTGATGCGAGTGCTGCTAGTGCTGGGCTGCAGTCTCAGGTACGACTCTTGGGCATCGATGGGTGTTCCCCATTTGGAGGGTGCCAGTGGTGCCTCGGTTTGTAAAAGTGGTACCGTACGTAACTTACGGTATGGCGCCAGTAATTTTTACCATCCCGAATAGAGGGGAATTGATATCAAGATATCACAATATATCTATATTCTGATAATTTCAGTAAATCTATATGGTGATATCTATATTCTGTTAATATATCTATATAGATATTATCTATATTCTGTTAATTGCTGATCTATCGAGACATATTCTGATAATTAAGTTATGCAAAGAGGATATAAGATGTATAAGATCCACCCACATTGACGCACCACGAAGTATCACCTGAAAATCTGCGCAATTGTTGGGATCATTCCCCCAACCACCTGTTTCTAGGGTAGCTGACCATGTCGGGCCATGATTTGAACCCCGCCTTTGCCTTCTCCTTTGGTTTGGGCTTTTCAGGTGCCGGTTTGGGCTTTTCAGGTGCCACTTCCGGCGCTGGTGTTACGGCTGCAGGGACTGTCCTTGGCAGCTGGCTTCTTTCATGATTCTTCCCACAGGCGGATTAAGTGTGGAAAGGGAAGTAAAATGTCGTAAAAAAAATGTGGAACGACCATAATAAGAATTGAAATAATTCAAGCCACCGACCAGGTATTGTCAAGGGACTTTGGCTGTCTGCGTTATCAGGACATGGATACCTTTGAATTTCTAGTGCTACTTGGAAGACAAAAGGTTCCCATCATCAAAATGCATTTGTCGTGAACCACTTTCCCTGTTGGACGGTCACAAGTACTCAAAACTGAGGTGAACAGCTTTAAAGCTTTGTTAATGTATGGGATACCCTCATGTCGATGAGGATTCCATGACTGCCGTGAAGGAATCCCTACTAAGAATGGATTCAGAAAACACTGGCAGGAGCTCTGAAGGGTCTGGGTCAAAATGGTGTACCCCCCAAATTCAGATGTTCAAAACGAATGACCCGCATTTCTTTTGGCTTGGGCCCAACAGAAATGATTCACATTGATTCACTTTCTGCAAATTACTTACGCTATAAACATGTGTGGGTGAGTCTCGCACCATCTCGCACCCTTACATTCTGAGTCATACCAGCATTGAACGATCCCATTCTTATTTTTGTTATACCATGTTAACTCCCGCTAATCCCAATGCTAATCCGTCAGAATGGGATAATATATATATAATTATACATATTTATACATAGTTATACATAATTATACATAAATAATTATACATAATTATACAATATTCTACATAATTATACATACTTGATTATAGCCTGTTGCAATACCAACTTGGTCTATCGCTAGACCAACCCATCCTCCATTTACAACGAGACGCGGATTGCTCGGTGGGGTACTTTGGCCCTCCTGGGGCGCCTGGGGTTTCTAAAAATGGGTCATGCCCAAGTCACCATGGTTGTTTCAATCCTAAGTCATGGTCTAATGATAACTGGTGGTAACTGGTGGTACCCCCATGACTTAGGAAACCTCCTAATATAAGTTTGGGGTTGTTTTGGGTTAGTTATCTTATGGGGAGATTTCAAAAACTGGTACCCGGGGTACTGTACCCCAATTTTCAGAAATACCTGGCGGAAGTTTAGTCAAGAAAGACATGGATCATCTAGGTTTGCCTTTCCAACATGTGTACGGTGTAGACTAGAGGGAACGATGAATGAACGTTCAACATCTGGCAGTAAGAATCTTTGTGTGCGCGCGGAAAGTCCTTTTGCTTCAAGAACTCTTGCACATTCCACTTCATCTGTATGTTGCTGCGCTTCTCTCAGATTCGGGCTATTTGTTTGACGCACTCAGCATTGCAATTCATATGAAACAGGAAAACAAAACACCAGCTTGAAAAAATAGATTCAGACTTTGTCGTTCTGTCATCACTCATATTCTCTCCCGGCACCTTAACTGCCCCAAAACTGCTATACAATGAATTGTTTGTGTCAGCTGTATCCCCATTTGTTCTGGATACATTTCCGTATTGTGATTTTTCTCCCATTGTCCGTGGATTACAGACTGCGTTTTCCTGTGGCTGCATACCCACGATTCTTGAGAATCCTCAAATCCACCTACCTGTGGCTAAAAATGTGGGTTCGCCGACACAACCTTTTAGGGGTTTTAAAGAATATTGTTTCAAGGGAATCTTAAAGATGTTTCAACAGATGTTCTAGGGAATCATCAGATCCCCACCCCCGTTACACTTTAGATTCAAGGGAAATTTCATGAAGGTAATGGAGTTTAGGGTTTAGGGTTCAGGGCTTAGGGTTAATGATGATGATGATGATGACGACGACGACGACGACAACAATAATGACGATGTTGTAACATTCAACGCACAGGTTGCTATCTAAGCTGTGTGTTGCAAGATGAAAGCCATGATCATGGACATGGCTATTTTGTCCCACAAAACACAATGTTTTTTGATGTTCGGACAGGTCGTGGACGTCGGCGCGGGCAAAAGGAGGGGTTTGCCGGCCCATACGAGTACAGTACTATTATTACAGAACACTAAATATACCAAAAAATCACCAAATTTGACGTAAAAATACGGTGTTTTGATGGATTAAAATGGATTAACACCATAGAAATGACCAAATTTTTTGGTTTCAGGTCCTAATTTTGTGCCATCCACAGCCCCAGTCCTCAGGTTCTTCCGTTTCCGGCGCCGGGGGCGATTCTTCTCGTGGAGGAGGCTGGAAAAAGTCCTTGGTGCTGCGGGCCTGCAGAAACTCTTGAAACCGTTGCAGAAAAAAACAGTTCAGAAAAACACAACTATTTAATCCAGTACTATATAAATACAAATATTTTGATATACTATGATATACAATGATATACAATGATATACAATGATATACAATGATATACAATGATATACAATGATGTACAATGATATACAATGATATACAATGATATACAATGATCTACAATGATGTACAATGATATACAATGATATACAATGATATACAATGATATACAATGATGTACAATGATATACAATGATGTACAATGATGTACAATGATATACAATGATATACAATGATATATATATATATATGTATATATATCATGTATGTATATACACATATGCTTGTATCATGTATGTGTATATATATATACATACATTACATTACACTGCATTGCATTACATTGCATTACATTACCTTACATACCATTACAGTACATACCATTACATACCGTTACATACCGTTACATACCATCACATTACATTACATTACGTTACATTACATTACATTACATTGCATTGCATTGCATTACATTACATTACATTACCTACATACCTACATACTTACATACCTCCCTACCTACCTACCTATCTACGTACGTACGTACGTATGTGTATGTATGTGTATATGTATATATATATATGTGTGTGTGTTCAAACATATATATATTACATATGTACTGTATGTACTTGTATGTATATTGCATGCACGTTTTGGTATAAATGCATGATAAAATGATACTATAAGGTGGTCAAATGATGCAGTACAAAAACGCCAAGGGGCGTGAGGATTCATCCTGGTCCGGTGAACTTTCCTCGGAGACTTGATGTTGATGGGGGTTAAGAGCTGGGAAAATCATTGAGAACATTTCCAGCCATGATTGATTTCCAGAAGGTATCGACATCTTTCAAATCTTTTTGCACGTTGATTATTCTTGTGAACTGATCCAAATCGGCTTTGTCAGGATGGGGGTTTTGATGGGTTTTGCAAACGCCAGCCCAAGCATCTCCTTCTTCTTTGCCTGTGGTGCAGCTTTCTGTGGCTTTAAGGCTGCCTTTCAGGCCAGCGATGCTAGTGGTCCAGCTTTCCATCGGAACATGTCTATGCCCCATTTGCACCTCTTGACGTTTCTGCTCTAACTTTTCTTCCAACTCTCGAGCTTTCTTCTCCTCAGCCTCTTTGTGAGCCTCTGAGATGTCAAGGAGCAACATAGCTATTTTTCATGTATTGGGTCAATCATTCAAGATTCTTTGGAACATCTTGGAACCCATAGATCTTCGCTAGGCCTCTAGGCACGACAATTTTGACTTCGTGATGACACATGGGCTGAAAGGCATGGCTCTGACGCTTCCTTGTACATTAGATTTGTTTTTGGTCAGTGGCAATCCATCCCATTTCCGGATACTCCGTTCTCAATGTACTCCGTTATATGGGACGGAAGTATAATGAAGAATTATGAAGAATTATATGGAATGTTCCATAAGTGTCCCTATAAATAATGAGCTCGTCCCCATCCAACTGGAGCCATGGTGGCCCAGCTGCCCAGCTGACCATGTCCGACCAGCTCTGCAGAGCCTGACGCTTCTTCTCAAGCGCCTCTTCCTCCTGGATGGAGAGAAGGATTGAACCAAGATGGGGCAACGAAACCAGTAGCCTCTGGTAAACATACAAAAAACTATGGAAAATCACCATGCTATTAATGGGAAAATCCACTATTTCTATGGCCATTTTTAATAGCTATGTTAAACCAGAGGGTAGCTCACAAAAGGATGGAAAGTGACTTAAACTATAGTTACCCACGAAAGATACAGAATGTAGAACAGATTTGAAACGTAATTCAATGCAATTTACCCCGAAAAATTGTAGTTTGCTTGTCACTTTTGTATCTTGAAATATGGCTTGCAATTTGGCACCACATGTCAGCACCAACTTCCAGGATCCTTCCGCAGTGTTCCGGTCTTGTGAATCGCAAGTGGTCATGTCAACCCGTAAAACAAGAGAGTGTATAATAATATATCCCATAGGATCCATGTATGGTATATATATATATGCTAACATTTGGGGTATATTGATGGTAAATGTTACCATATATAGCATACATGGATCCTATGGGTATGATACAATGATCATATATGGAGGTTTCCTCTGGTTTTGGGGATCCCAAATTATAGGAACCCCCCTCTGACCAGAGTCATTTTTTTCGATCAAATGATTCCGAGCCAAGAGTAATTCAAAAGTCACAAATATCAGTTTCAAACCCCGGAAACCAACCCGGACGATTTGCTCATTTCTTCGTCAACAAGACCTGCTAACCATGGCCATTGGGGATTTACCAAACCCCGATGAATTACAAGAAGTCACCAACCTGGCCATTTGGTTATTAACTATGATTAACTATGATTCAACTATTATTAACTATGATTCAACTATGATTAACTATGATTCCCTTTATCAACTATTATTAACTACGACTCAAGTGACGTCGCGACGTGCCCATGGCCGCAAGCCGCACCCCGCCCGCCTGCCGACGCTTTCTTTCTTCTGCCTCGAGTGCTTCTCTCTTGGCTTGTTCCGCCTCCGCGTCCGAAAACGTGAAGTTTCAACAGGACGATGGAGTCATTTGATCTAAGGGACCTGTCCTTCACATGGAAAAATGCCAGGATTTCTGGATGTTTATCCAAAACAATTGTATTTGAAGGTATTGATGCATAACCATATATAAAGATTAGGTGCAGAATATGTTGATACAATTGCTCTATATCATCTGTGACTGCTTGACCACCCGATGCACACTTATTTGTAGTGTCATTCTTAAGGTATTGATGTCAGGAAGTGACATAAATGACTCTCTACTCTCCCTCTCTGTCTCTAGTACACATAAATGATATTCCAAAGTATCTACACCTATATATATAACCCAATACATATACATGACATAAACGACTGCGCTTTCCCTCGTCAGCCCGGTGTGTCTTTGGTGTCTCGCCTTCTGCTTCTCCAGCTCGATGAGAGCTATCTGCAGGCGACGGTGAAAGTCCTCCGGGTCAGGGGCCCTTGGCACGTTGCCTTTTTCACCGGTTCCAACTGGTGCAAATCTAGGGAAAATCATCCATAGATGTGGTGAAAATATGGGAAAATCATCCATAAAAAAGAGGTTAGCCTACCCATTACTATTACTATAGTTACTATTTCCTGCCAATTTCCAACCAGGTAACCAGTCGATTCTTGTATTGAGCAAAAAACTTGCTGCACAAAATTACGACAAAATCCTGAAAAGGACAAACATAGCAGAGTCACCAAACTCCTGCAAACAACTACAGTACCAGAACGGGTGGAAACGCAATAATTACGCTGCGAAAAACTCTCATAGACATAAAGTTCTCTAGCAAAATGCTTCCAAGTACTGAATTTTCCATCCCGATGCTGGTTACGGGAGAATAACATTTTGAACACCGATTTGCATAATTGTACTGCCTCCCTGTTATGGGTTCTGCACCCATTTCTATATCTCCACCAGAACATCCAGCCATATATCATAAACGTATATTATATGATCGAAAATAAAAAATGCTTGGCAAATTTATGTTCATTCACCATCATTCACCGAAATATGGTGATCATCCAACTTTCACTTCTTGAAATTTCAGCGGCTCGCTGCTGGCCGTCCTCTGAGGTTTCAAACCACATGCGACTCTTCCGTTCAAGGCCTTGGACCACCCTGGCTGTCCATCCCTGTTACGCCGTAACAGAAACCGTAACAGTTACGGTTTTATATGTTTCATAAGCATGTCGTTCATCCAAAGATGCAACCTCGAACATACCTATGCTTTCTGTCCGGGCAATGAGGACAGCTCCGGGTCGATGAACAACTCACACAAACCTTCTAGGATTCTAGGATATTAGAGGGATTAAGACCACAGAAAAACACATCCATTCGATGGTCACCGGTAGGTCTCCAGAGATTCCCTGCGCTGTTGGTACCAAGTTGCGTCGCTGATCATCTTGCAGCGACGCTTTCTTTTTCATCTCAGCATATCATGGCTAGGTCGTAGGGCAATGTGGGTGTCAATACGGACCAATGGAATCCGATGGACCCAGAATAGTAACTTTTATGTTTAGCGGCAACATCCATCGTTATCTATGGGTGTTCTCATGATTTTGACCCATGGCCAAGTTTTTCCGGCTCGTGAAACTCTCAGGGACAGCTGATCTAGCCGAGGGAATTTCTGAAAAAAATGACAAAAATGAGCTACCCCTATTTTCACCATTGATTACCCTATTAAGAATCACAACTCCCAAAACTTGGATGATTGTCCACCATATTTTGAACACCTCCTAGATGTTGCCACGGATGCGAGTCTCTGAGGCTCCTTGCCCTATTGCGATCGTATTCACCTGAGTCACTGCCGAGAGTGGAATCCACCAGATCAAGTTATCAAAGATACATGTGGTAAACCCTAAACCCTAAACCTACCATTTACAATCCCAAAAAATGGTGATGGGGATGGTTTACGATCTTTTAGTTTACCACATGATTTCATATGATTTCACTAAGCTGGATATGTGTCAGAATATGTCAATATGGGATAGTTATATACCCCAATCCCATTCCCATCCAGTGAAGTCGCAGTGAGGTCGTGATCATTTTTGCCCACCACATGGCTGCGACCAAGAATCCCAAGAACTCCCTCATGGCTTGTGGTTTCATCTCATGTTTTTTTTTTAGCACAGCAAGTCTTGGTGCCAGGATCATTTGGTGCTTACTATAATATCTATAGTTCTTATAGAATAGTATAACCAACAACGCTCGGCAGTTTGAATTCTCATAATATTGTTAGTTCATGTTGGTTCTAGTTATTTCATAGTTGTTGGTGGTGACCTAATAATCCCATAATCATGAGAACCAACAAGATCGTAACATATCATCATACCTACTATTCTATAATATATTACTAAACAGTATCACTATTGCAGAACTACTATAGATCATGATAGATTATGACAGATTGTCATAGATCATCATAGATTTTCATAGACAACTACTATTTTAGATTATAGATTTTTATAGATTACTATAAATACAGTAGTTGGTTACACATTACAACCACATATCTTTTCATTGCTCACCGACTCACAGCCCTGGGCTCCAGCACTGAGGTTCCTCTCCGGTGCTCGTTCTAAACGTTCGATGCTTTTGAGCTCCTGACGACATTGTTGTCTGAAAATCACCATGTTGCGCTAGGACATCCGAAAAAAATGCTGCTTTCGCTTGAGAATCACCATGTAAATCACCAGATTGTGTTGGAAGTCACTTTTTTTTGCTGGAATACAACGATTTTTGGATGGGGCATGTCCCATAATCATTTACTGTAAGAGTAAGGTCATCTAGTTCAAGGGAATTTCAAAGTCCCAGTTCCATTGCCAAAAGGTATTGGTTAACATGCGGAACTGTAGAATGTCTTGAGCACAAATACACTTCACAGCGTCAGACTTTCAGACAATGTTGCGGGATTCGGCATGTGGTTGGCTTGACTATGCTTGACTCAGGCCAAACTAATGAAGTCATCAAAAAACATTCAAAAACACCAAATGATGTTTTCCAAACACCGCAAAATTATGCAACATTATTAGACATTAAGATGGTTTCTGAGTTTTTCTATGTGTAAGCCTAAGCGCGAGGAAGCAATAATCACGGCATGAAAAAGGAGACAAAATGTCTCTTAATGTCTGCGAAGGCCCGTGTCACCACCTGCCTGGCAGATTGGGAAGAATTCTTCCAAGTTTGCCACTGGATGGGAAATTCCTTGAGCTTTGCCCCTTGGTGCCAGCGGGCTGAATGTTTCAGACAGCAGTAGGTTCAAAATGGTTCAAACAGCGTAGGGATAGTCGACAGGGATGAAGTTGGCACCCTGATGGAATGTTCGTGCTTTCAGAGGCCCACGGACCGCATCACACCTTTGACAACTGAATGACAATAGCTAAGTCAGCCAAGTGTTTTTCACTTGGCGATGATTAACAGCTGGCGTGCATGGATGTTGTGTAAACAGCTGGTGGGAATAGATTTTCACTTGTCGGCAGAGTCCTCTGGGGCCGGAGCAAGCTGAGGAGCATCTGCTCATATTTCCTGAGAACGTCAATGATTTAAGGCATCTGGTTAATGGGCATCGGGCCATCGGGCGTGTTCATACTTGCTTGTTTGATTTCCCCATCAATTTCCGGCTGTATCCCAGGTGGGGTCAACTGGGCTACATCAATTGATTACTGTTGATATTCCCAGCTGTAAGACCACTATGAACCAGCATGTCCAGAAACCAATCGAACACCTGTTGTTGGGTTGTAAAATCAGTGGGTTTCGAGAAAAAAACATCAACCAACAGTGATTCTGGGTGCCTAAAAATGCCAAGCCTATTTTGGCTGTGCCCAAAATTAGACTACAGTACCCAAAACTTCGATTCTTTAGTGGCACTCAATTGGGGTATACATTGGGTATAAGGTACACCAGGTATACCCAATTTCTGGACCATAACCTCTTCCACTTGTTGTTCTTCTAAAGAATCCCGCACTTCACCATGTCCTGATATTCCATGATATTCCCGCTCCAAAATATTGGAGGAGACTTGCCGGTTTCACATCCAAATTTTGCCCAAATCCCGATCAAATCCCAAGTAAATCCCCATGACTTCGCAATTTTTGCCCAGTCTCTCCACGGTCTTTGGCTTCTCTTGTGCTTTGGCCGCAGCTCGCTTGGCTGCAAAGAGCTCTGCCAGCCCTGGGCGTTCCTGGTCAGGCGGGGAGAATGAGGTTTTCAACCATGGGAAACGATGACTTAACCTATCTTCACCTCCATGGAACTCAGTGGATGGCTTTGATTTTATGATTTTATAGCTGATCATTAATCATTAGAATCAATATGAATCCATGATTTCCGCTGGATGCTTTTCATTTTACATATTATAATGAGATCATTAAATGATGATACCGTGGCTGCTTTAGGGCCAGTTTTATGGCCGCAGTCATCATGGGATGGTCCTCCGCAGTGATGCGGCCCTGGTCGATCATTTCTTGTGCCATGGAGCTCAAGCTCTGAATCTTCTCCTTCCAGGTGGCCAGTGGGTGGCCCACTGGCCAACTTGATCACTGGCTTGATCTAATCTGATGTACTTGGGAAAATCGATCAACAACCTTTCATTCTACTGTATCATTCATGGTTATCGTGGTTTTGACTTCCTGGCTGGGTTGCCTGTCGATTCTCTTGCCGAATTCAGGGACTTTGACATATGGGGGTGGTCCTTCCAGGATCCCCAAGATTGCCCAAGATTGGGATCTTTTAGGATTGACATCAGCATTGGCGCTTCAACTGGAACTTATACTAGACTCTGAATTGCTAATCTTGTGGCGTTTTTGGAGGTTCACAACAAATCTAATCCAACCTGTGGTGTTGTCGGGACGTTCCCTCCCAGGCACCTTCAGATCTAAGCTGTTGTAGTTGTTGATAAGTTCGTGCTCCTTCGAAAAGGTTTCAGAAATGAACTTGCGAGTCTCGCAGTAAATTATCTTCATATCAGGAAACCGCCGTGATCAGTATATAATTCATTATAATTCATTATATGTCCTATACATTTTAATATCAGAAAGGGGTGTTGTGAGCGCTCAAAAAACGACATGTTGGGGATATATATATATAGCCTTCATGATACTATGGATGGTTTCAGGTTTTTATATGTTTTTTGGCGCTCACTTTAATATATTTTAATATGAGGGGGATGGGAAAAATCACTCCTCGCTTTCCATCTTGCCTTTGACCTTTCCCACCGCTTTCACCTCAGACTTTCGGCCACCTTGTGAGGTCAGCAATTGTTGGACCGGTCGCTGTGGGCTACGACTCACAAGCATCACAAGCTCTAGCTTTATGGATAAATCCTAATAAAGATTATCAAAGCCCTTGGTTGTCCTTGGTTTAACATGGTTTAACCATCATGAAATCCAATGAAATCCCAGTAAGTCCCCTTAAAGCATCTTCAAGCCAAGTCATTCCCATGCCACTTCCACTATCTTCCACTACTAGTTGTATCCCAAGGACTCGCTCGTTGTGACCCGCCCAGTTGCCATGTAGAGCTTCTCTTCCGTCGCGGAGATTTTTGTAGTGAAATCCTGGCAGGGGATGGACTGGATCTAGAGCATAATAAAGCATCAAGGATGTCCATGAGCAAATGTGAAATGTAATATGGCTTGGCCCAAAAATATTGTTCGTGAGAAATTCACGATGATCATAATAGATCATAATAGCCTAAATTTGCAACGGCCATAGACTGGGGTATTTTCCGAGATGCAATATTATCACCATATGAAGGCAACAAAAACACGGGGAGTAGCCTTCAAAGGGATATATATATATATAAGAGATGAATAATTTGCTGAGCTGCCAGCCAACTACTAAAATATATTTAAAAAAATTGTGCAGCGCAAATACTGTAAACAGCCTATAAGGGATATATATTAGTATCTTAGTCACTATAGACATCTATTGCAACCCGATCGCCACCTTGAGGCCAACGAGAAGACGCTGCTTTTCCTCAGGCACAAATGAGCTTGGATGGGAGTACCCTTCATGTTACCCCAATGGCCCAACTTAGATATTGAAATTACCCCACTGGCCCAACTTAGATATTGAAATTATATTTAAAATGATTTAATGATATTTAGATCGTGATGAATCCGTACTCCTTTAAAATCTTCAAATTGCAGTGTCCCAGTGTCGAACTTTTTTCTGATCGATCCAAGATCATTTTTAAGCGAAGTATCCACCTCTCTAAGCCCCCTTTTTGTCGTGGGGATTTCATGTCCTTTTCCATGCTGTTCCATGCAACATCCGACGCGAAGAGCTGCATCTGAGTTACTGTGTAGCCAGGCAAATGGCTCTCAACCGTCTTGGCGAAGTCCTGATGATAAAAAGGAGATGTGGATCTGACCCACAGAAAAAAAAAAACCTGACTTCTGAACTGTCTCCCTCTGACTCTCTCCAGCATAAGAAACTAATTTGATATATGATATATATATATAATATATATAATTATATATATACATATATGATATATGAATTGCGCACACACACATATGCAAATCCATCCAGACAGTATGTGGGAGAATGTATATAGGAAAACTTGCGCATTCAGTCAGCTCAATGATGTTGTGATGACAACAACATTTCATAACATTTCAATCTGCACAGCACGCCGATCAGTACCGTCAATACCGTCAAGACCGTGATGGGTCAAGTATGGTCAAGTCATTCGCCCCAAAAAAATCCATGGCGCCATGATCACGACTCACCCCGAAGGCGCCTTCAGCTTCATGTCCAAGGCGGCTAAGGCCTGAAGAAGTGACGAAACAAAAAAGGGGCAAGTTCTGATCCCATGCAGAGAACTTTGGACCGAAGTTTGGACCTCGTGGTGGCAATCAGATCTTTTGAGGCCAATGATGTCTGCATCACATCTCATCATAGATTCTATGGCCATCATACGTTCTTTCATGCTGAGTTCCTACCCATCTGTTGCGAGACGATTCCGCTCCGTCCTGAAAATTGCTGTCTTGAAAGATCTCCCTCTCCATGTCCACCATTTTTCACGTCGCGAAGGCTCGAATTTTAAGACAAAGCGTTACCCAAAGAAGCGGTCCACCGGTCCAAAATCTTTGACAATGTCCAGTGGGTCGATTGGGTTGCAAGATGCAGTGGAATCAAAAGAATACCTTTGTTGGAAGAGATCTGAAAGTGTAAATCAAAATCATCGACCTGGTCGGTGTTCAATGATTCAAGCATCAAACACATGTTCAACAGCTTACTTCGCTTGCAACTCTATGCTCATAACAGTATAACATAGTATAACTGGTGAAGAGAGAACAGCCTCTGATGGTTCACCAATTTCAGCTGACCTGTGGCTACAACCGATGGTGCTTTCCGTTTATTTGCCGATGTTTTTCAGCTGGAGCCATCGAGGCAGCATCAGAAGCACGGCCGATCATCAGCAGATGTAGGGTTCCAGGTACACTTTTCTCCATGGGTCTGGCCAAAATATGCCAAAATATGCCCATTTTGGGGCCCCTGAAACTGGGACGGGGGAAAAAAACGGGCACCTCCTGCAGAAGTTTTGGATCCGTGAGGTCCATCTCGTTGGTCTCGCGATTAAAGGAACCGACCACCTGCGTGGTGCGTGGCGATTTCGGATGGGCAAAAGAAATGCCAGGCGGAAATACCACAGATGTTGAAATGTACATCATTAAAATTCATTAAACATCTATCAACTTAATGTCAAAAGATGTCAAAAGAATTCTGATTCCAGACTTTCAGGAGCCTTGGGGCCTTAAGCCTTCGAGCCCGGCCTTTTCAATTACGTCCTGTCACCAGTCTCTAGGAAGTAGGTCTAGCGATACAATGCGGTACATAAAGACCTCCATCCAGGCAAATTTTCAAGTTCATCCCTGGATTCTCAATTGAGGCATCTGCAATTTGATGGTGGCTTCAACATCCTAAAAAGGAAATCACCATAAATCACCATAAATCACCCAGTGTTTGCTGCATCAGAGTATGCAAAAGCCCTGCAACCCACAACCATAAAGCCCTGCCTGCTCGGTCTCAGGGTCCAACCTCAGTGGAACATGCACCAAGTGTTACCCTCAAAAAATCCAACCTGCAAGGCCCCCGGAAAACCGTGCCCCCCTTGGCCGTCGGACAAGCGCTGATCTGGAAGCAAAATGTAGGTCCGCCCGAGGTAGGAAATTGCCTTTTTGGAATCTGGAGATGAGAGCAGAAAAGCCGTGGAAACGCCTATCACTCCTTCAAACAAATATGAGTAATGGCAATGGAAAGTACCAGTGGAGGTTTCAATGAGAACATCATCTATGAATGACGGATTGTCCATTGCTATGTTTAATTCCAAAAGGGTACCTTGCTTAACGTCCGCCCAATGGATGAAATGGTCTGTTTCGGAATGAACATTCCAACACATATATTTTTTTTGGTATTGACCCAAAGTTATATGACATGCTGTACATGTGAGCAGTCGATATCAATCTGAGAGGTTTTGTTTTTTCATACCTCCACGTCCCCAGTTCGCAGTGATTTTTTGATCATGGTCTGTCTGTACAAATAGTTTGAAACATGTGGGGATGGGTCAAAACCCTATCCCCCTGTAGTTCACATCAAACTTGAGAGGGGGGGACGAAAGGTAGGGGGGAAAAGACAGGAGGGAGAGGCAAGAGAAGGTGCGACTGTTTGTAACGCAAGCACGCCGACGACGACGACTACTACTACTACTACTACGACTACTACTACTACTATGACGACTACTAGTACTAG
>Ga0126342_10004150_pt1 | contig 24494 bp, 15 predicted proteins | sample Cyp1metagenome_FD_92528 | JGI IMG/M metagenome (GOLD analysis project Ga0126342, IMG submission 92528) | Coral microbial communities from Lord Howe Island, Old Settlement Bay, Australia - Cyphastrea 1 metagenome | ecosystem: Host-associated > Invertebrates > Cnidaria > Coral ...
GTATGTATGTAGGTATGTATGTAGGTATGTATGTAGGTATGTATGTAGGTATGTATGTAGGTATGTATGTAGGTATGTATGTAGGTATGTATGTATGTATGTACGTAGGTACGTAGGTACGTAGGTACGTAGGTACGTAGGTACGTAGGTACGTAGGTACGCAGGTACGTAGGTACGTAGGTACGTAGGTATGTAGGTATAGATACATAGATACATAGATACATAGATACATAGATACATAGATACATAGATACATAGATACATAGATACATAGATACATAGATACATACATCCATGCATACATACATACATACATACCACCACCACAGGGTCATCATACCCTCCCCCATCCCATGGGGGGGTGGGAACACGGGACACGGGACCATATATATACAGGGTGGGGCCCCCAAGATAACTAAGTTGGTTTATAAGTGGTTTAACAATGGTTTATGGTAGATATAACTATAGTTAATGGGGATTATAATATATACAGTGTGTAATGTATGTAATGTACTGTAACGTACTGTAAGATTATTTCTATGTCTATGTGTGTAAAAATATTGAAAAAGGGCATCATTGTATGTGAATCTTGAAAAATAGAACCAGCGAAAATGCATGTCTGTTTTGGCTAGCCTTTTTCAAAGAATTCAAGCTGGGTGGGTGGTTACATGATGTTCCATTCTGCCAGGCGGGATGAGTATCTTGAAGCAAAATGCAAGATGTTTTAAAGAAATCAACCCAGATACCCAGCAACCAGGATAGCCTTGTGCACAACACATATCCGACATATCCCTTCCCCCGTTGATGGTTAAACTAGCCCCAAACGAAACCATGGTACCATGGTGGCTGGGGATGAAACCACAGGGCGGTTTTAAGACGTAGTAAGACGTAGTAAGAGCATATGCGGGACGCACTTGGGGGATGTCACCATGATATGGGTTATGAAAGAGGGGTCTTGATCTCGGCATACAACCAGCAGCAAGAATGGGTGAAAAGCGGCAGGCAGGCAAGCAACCGAGCAAGCAAAGCAAAGCAAAGCACGGCACAGCACAGCACAGCAAGCGACTACTGTAAGTGAGTAGACCATCTGGCGCGGATATGAGTCCTCATAGGATAAACACTACTCTGGTTGGTGGTTTTTCGCCAGCCCTCTGAAAAATATGAGTTAGTGAAAGTCAGTTGGGATGATGAAATTCCCAATAGATGGAAAGTCATAATCCAGCCATGTTCCACTATTGATTATTATATCCCATTATATCCCATTATATCCCATTAAAAACACCATGAAATCCCATTAAAAAGCCATGTTCCAAACCACCAAGCAGTACTCGATGGAAAACTCATCATGGGGAAAATCCTGAGCCACTCACCCGGGTCCCATCGCCATCGAAGCGGCCTTCTCTATGAGGGAAACCATCGCCTGAAGACGCGGCTGGAAGGCTCTCAGGTATTCCACATAGGCATCCACCAATGGATGTCCTTGGGGAGTCAGACTGCGCGCTTGCGCGCGCCACGCTTGCGCAGAAATTAGGCGAAATATAGAGGTAAAACATAGGTAAAACATAGGCAAAACATAGGCAAAACATGGTCATAGCTAAAACATAGGCAAACATAGGTAAAACATGGCAAAGTTGAACAGTGGTCCACCCTTTTGGATTTTCATTTACCTAATGAGAATGGATTAGAGTAACCTGTCAGATGGGAGAAGTTTGAGGGGATTACCGGTGAATGGCTCGTGATCACTTTTGGAGGGCTAGCGAAGTACTCAACCATTTTTTTTTCCGCGGGTGGGTGATATTAGATTATTACTGGGTGCTTCGCCTGAGGTAGTACGTCGCCAAAAAAAAACCTCTGGTAATTCAACATACAGTAACTATGGAAAATCACCATTTTCATGGGAAAACTCGCTATACATGTTGATGTTCCATAGTTAATGTTGAATTACCAGAGGGTAATATCCCCCCTCTACTGTTGGTAGAGTTCAATAAAGCTCACACATATATTTCAGGTTCTTCTTCGAAGCTACGACTTTCTTCCAGGTGTTGCATCACTGATTCAAAGTCGGGAAACACCAAGCTGTTCTGAGAAGCATTCTTCAAAATATGAATTTGTCTTATAAAATCATAAGGAACCCACCCAAAAATCTCATAATCCCATGATCGAGTATCATCATGTTCCCGTTCTTTGAATTGCTCTTTGGGGTAATAACCATTTTTCAAACACCCCATGTAGGGGTCGTTTCAGTCTTCTACCCAGCTGTCAAGCACAACGAGCTGGTTGCTATGGAGGTTCATTGCTGCCCTTTATATGGTTTGATTGGTATCTTTAAAGTCTTTAAGCTCCTTAAAACACGTTAAAAACCTCTGAAGGCGCCATCTCTTTATCGCTTCGACCAGCAGGCTGGTCAACCCCCAGGGTCTGGTAAAGTACCAGTTATATCATCCCAGGAATGGACTAACCCATACTGACCCTACCCTTTTGGCCAATTTCAACCCAGTTTTTGGTGTTTTTTTCTGGAGATTCTCAGCATTAAGCCCAGATGTCTCGCCAGTGCCGCGTTGTCCGCTGAGTCTTCTCCAATTTGATATGCCTTGCATCGGGCAAACCGAGGCCAGTGTTGATCCCACGGTTTAACCGCCATGGCTGTGGTTACAAGATAACCCCAAGACGGGTAATGTATTCACATCAATGTGCACACATACATAGATGTACATATATAAAGACATATATATATATATACACATACGCAATCATACACATACGTATTCATATGCATGTATGTATAATATACGTATACGTATACGCATACGCATACGCATACATATACATATACATATACATATACATATACATAGACATATACATATACATATTACATATACATATTACATATTACATATTACATATTACATATTACATATTACATATTACATATTACATATACATATACATATACATATACATATAGATATTACATTACATATACATATACAATACGTATGCACATACACAAAGACATGCAAAATTACATACATACATACTGTATATAGTCTGTATATAATATGTACATATATACGGTGTATATATATATATATATATATTAGTATAGGTGTGTCAACATGTCGACTGTTTTTGACTCCACTCCATGTCGTGGATTTGCATATGACGGCGGGTAAATAGTTGGTCACCATGGTTACAGCTCGTCTATAGGAAGTGCAAGAACCTCAGTTCCAAGGTACCCTCCTTGGTTAACCATAGATAGCTATTCTCATAACCTATAGGTCTCTTGGAATGAATAGCTATTGAAAATGGCCAATTGATAGTTGATTTGCCTGGGATACCATAGAGTAATATTGAGAATTGATAGACTAAATAATAATAATTTTTATCAACTAATCATCAATTGATAGAGTAATTGGGATAGTTGATCTCTATTTACCTGGGATAGTAATATTAATATAGTAATTGTAATACTCATTTCATGGTGATTTTCTACCCGTTTTTTTCGTTGGTCCAGGTCCACCTGTTGCTGTAGCTGGATGAAGTCTTCCTGCAGCTTTCGGAACTGCTCCAGCAACTGGGACTCCTGCGGATCCAAAGATGCGGAGCAACTGAGGCAATGGAATGAATCTCTTTCCCATGGAGGTCAAGACATTTATGGAGGTCAAGAGGAATACCTTTCTTTTAACCATCAAAGTTAATGCTAGATAAATATTGGCTAGTAGATGATCATATTATCTCATATTATGGGATGTTTTGACCCTGTTATATATAAGACATCTCTAATCATCTACCATCTGGTTATGACTAACAGTTTGCCATGGAAAATCACCATGCTATTCATAGGTAAACCATCTATTTCGATTAGGGCCATCTATACCATGGCTATGTAACAAATAACCAGAGGGTATATTCCCCTATTAAACATCTCACAAATGGTGATGTGGAAATCCCCTATGAGACCATGGTTTCTGGGGTGTTTAGTATTAGGGGGACGGAATTACAGAAAACTTTACCCCACATCGGTTATATAGTACCCTCTGGTAAACATACAAAAGACTATGGAAAAAATCACCAGCTATTTCATGGGAACACTCACGAACTAAATGACCATTTTCAATAGCTATTTGAGAAATATCATTTTCAACCAACCGATTCGAATCAAGAAACCGGCAGCCGACGCTGAGAAATTTGAGGATTCCCATTTGATGGACGCAAAAAAACATCCCAAGAAACAGAAAGCAACCTAAAGAATGTATACATACAATATATAGATAAGTATAAATTATAAATACATGTCAGATTATATAAATACTAAATATTATATACATACGTATATATATATACATATCCAGATCCGCTCATCTTCCGAGCCCAGAAATCTTGGTCAATCCACTGCCTCGCCAGAACTCAACTTTCCAGCCTCATGCCTTGGGACACGGAGAACAACTGGGGAATCATTCGGCTGGGAACACAACTGGCAACTGGTGGCTAGTTGGTTGAAAACGGTTTCCCTACTATGGCTTATCATGATCCCCAGTAAACCAGGTAGATTTTGATCCACTATAGCAATCAATTAAGCAGGGTATTTTTAATAGCTCAACTGGTGGCGTTTTAAACCACTTTCTGACCTCGATACTTGGAATTGTCTGAACAATTTTGGGTTTTATCAGCATTTTCCCAATTAAAAATGACACAAATGGGTGGAGTCAAGAAAAACATCACTGGCCGTGTTTCAGACACGGGTTGCATCTGTAGCTCATATGGCACCGGGGCAATTGTTTGGGGAAGGTTTGGAGGTGCTTGAAACAAGGTGGACCTGGGTGTGGTCATACCCTCTGGTTGTTTGACAGCGTGCTATGGAAAATGGCCCGTGATGATTTATGATGATTTATATATGATGATTTATGATGATTAATGATGATTTATGCTTATTTATGATGATTTATGATGATTTATGATGATTTATGATGATCTATGAAATTTATGATGATTTATGATGATTTATGATGATTTATGATGATTTATGATGATTTATGATGATTTATGATGATTTATGATGATTTATGATGATTGATGATGATTGATGATGATTTATGATGATTTGTGATGATTTATGATGATTTATGATGATTTATGATGATTTATGATGATTTATGATGATTTATGATGATTTATGATGATTTACCGGCTTAAATATCCAAAGGGTAAATTTGAAAGGATCACAGTGGACACAGATAAAAAAAGGGTTCACTTTCAGCAATCCTTGGATCACGTGGGCTGGAGCAGGTTGGGCACCGGGAAACCTACCATCGAACAGCACCCAAGCTGTTCGGACCTTGAAGATCCTGGTGAAATGTGTTGGAACTATTCTGAGAACTTCATTGAAGAACGGGACTATTTTTGATAGTAAAACACCTAAAAAATATCAAAAAATCTCGATTTTGATAACAAAGCGCAGAAATTTCAGACCTCTGAATTACAGTTTTTTTAAAAAAAAAACATGATATCAAATACCACCTCTGGTGAAATCGATGGTTCTCCACAATTGAGGTAAACCTCACCCGCTGTCTTCCCAAAAATGCCCATCATATTGGAACTATAACTTGGCCCCCCAAGACTTGCAAAACCCCAGGGGACCATACACCATGTTTTCAATGGGATAACCATAGGTTTTAAATTGTTTTAAGCTACGACAACATCCAAAAACCGGGATCATCAACCTTTAACTAAGTGGTTTTTCGTGATCCTCCATTGGTCCTTTTTCAACAAGGACAAGGCACATTTCCTCTGCCAAGCTCCCTAAACGCTGCCAGAGCTCCTGGAAGCGAAAACTGGATTTTTGGTGTTTGGATTTTTGGTCCTGGTAGCTCGGTGCTCGTTTTACCCTCTGGTAAACATACAAAAAACTATGGAAAGATCCACCATTTTTAATGGGAAAACTTACTATAAATGGCCATTTTCAATAGCTATGTTAAATTACCAGAGGGTAGTTTTCGATGTGACTTTCCAAAGGTTTCAAATGTGTTCCATGGTTGTTTTAGGGAGTTTGATAATGTCTCAAGCCTCAAAATGCCACATTCTGGGTCAACGCATAGTCGAAGCTATTCTAATTGATACGTGTTGAACCCAATGTCTTCCTTTCAAAGCCCCTGTTCTTGTTGGCCAGAAATTGATGAAAAAGCGACTCTTGGATGTCAACACTGTCAAAATTTATTCTTGTAGATAAAAAATGGTGAAAACAAACCAACATGAACCAAAAATAGGTATCAACCCGGGCAAATAAAAAAACACTTTTGATCCATTTTGTGTGAGAATTCCCCCACCCAAAGCCACCACACTTTGCACTTTGCACAGCGTGCTTTGCATTGGTCTCCTCGATCGAAGCATGCAGTTCTGCTATCTCGGCATCCTGAGTTAAAAATATCAAGCAATTTGTTTCCCTTGGCAAAGATTCTATATGGATTTATGTATATATATATGGATTTACAGTATATATGTTCTATGGATGTTAGATGGATATTACCCTCCGGTAAACTAACAGTTTGCTATTGAAAATTGGCCATTGAAAGTTCGTTGATTTACCCATTAAATAGCTGGTGATTTTCCACAGTTGTTTTTTGTATGTTTACGAGAAGGTAATCATCCTTTCCTCATTTTCCGCTCCTCCAAATTATTAACCATCATTAACCATTAACTAACCATTATTAACCATTATTAACCATTGTTAACCATTATTAACCATTAATTAACCATTATTAACCATTATTAACCATTATTAACCACCAGCCCATTGCATGAAAGCCCCTCTCAGGGGGCTGGATCCCCATGATGGCTCAACGTGGCAAAGCTGACACCTGGCTTCAAGTATATACACCCACACATGGAGAAATCACAATGAATTGATAATATGATAATAATATGACAATGACAATGATGATAATAATAAAAAAATGAATTGACAATGAAAAAATAAGTAATAATATGATCTTTAAGTATAACAAAAATACATAAGTAATGGCAATGATAATAATATGAATTGATACATATATACATATATATATATATATTGTGAATATATGAATGTATAACATGTATCACTGGATATAAGTAAAGATCGATAAATGTAATTTAAATATCAACAACTGTTACAATCCATTCTATATATACAATATATATATATATGAATATCAACAATGAAACTGTAAGCTACATCAAACAATATCAATATAATTGAATAGATATCTTAGATGGATACATATCTACTATAATAAATACATACTATAATAAATACATAGTATAATATAATATAATATAACATTTAATATTATATGGAAAAAAAATAAATATAATATAAATATAAATATAATATAATCTAAATATTTTATATATATATAATATTATATGATATGTTACTATTACTATAAATGCATCCCAGATACCACCCCCCATAGCCTGCAGTTCAGGCTCCACCTGCGGTGAAAAGACCACCGCCTCCACCGCTCGCCAGGCCAGTAACAGGCGCAGCCACCGCAGCTCCAGAGGCGCCACAGCCATGGCGTCACGGCGGAGTTTTGGGGGATGAACAACCCCGAAAATCGTCAGCTGGGTATGGGTCAAGTCATTAGGTACCCCAAAATTATGGATGGTTAATACATGTTAATACTAAACTAGACATTCACATCTGTGGTCCCCTAGGTCTTCCATTTTGACCCACATCCAGCTAGTGATCTGGATATCTGCTGGGCGAAAAATCTGAATGATGGAGTGAAAGGCTGGGATGATGAAAGTCCCGACTGAATGGAAAGTCAGAAAAGCCATGTTCCAAACCACCAACCAGTGATTGTTTTTTGGAAGATGCTTTGATGTTTTTGATACTGACTCCTTGTTGTTGTTGAGATTTTGTGTGAAAAATAGATCGGTAAGGAAATATGCTACTTTTAGTACCCCAAAGTTGATAGTTGATCATCATTTTCCAGTTTCCCTATCCCAAAACTGCAAGTTTGACGTGTTTTGGACAAACCCATACTGTCAATCTTTTGTGGGGGTTGCTAATGCTCTACAAGTCTTGGTACTCTAAAGTTTGGGTGGGGTGAGGTGGCCGGAGATTTTGTTGATGATTTTTGTTGATGAATTTCTCTTGGCTTTGCTGGGGTCCGGTGGGAGGAAGAAATAGCTGTCTGAGAAAATGCGTGGAATGCTGCCAAGTATAGGTCAACTTGGGATCGAACCTGATGAGATGGAGAAGAAATGTGCTGCACATGGTCAAAAGGACAACTAGCGAGCAAGAAACATCTCAGACCAAGCCTATCTCACAAACTTGCGCGGAAGACCTCACTGTGGCTCTGTAGGTTGCACTCAAAGGAAAGTGTGTTCCGGTGTGTTACATGGGGCCCCATGTCTTCCCTAGTGGGCTAAAAAGTGGAAAACGTTCTCCCGCTTGATGTGGTGGATTGTTGTGGCTGGGTTGTGGGTCGTTCCAAAATTCAGCTCAAAAATGTGGCACTTCAGCTGATTGTCTGGGGGGTTGCCTCAATAATGGGGAGCCCGCAGCTAATTGGCGGTTTGCCTGGACCTACATGGATGCTGCATGTCCGAAGTCCAAAGCTTCTGAGCCAACACGGATGCGGGCATAATCTGACTCGTTTGTACTATGTTGATACTGTAGGATGTTTCACTCATGGTTTTTCAGGTTTTTCCAATTTCACCTATTATATGATATGTTCTATCAGGAAACTGGTTCCCAAATGAAGATCTGCTCTGCAAGTATCGCAACCAGTTACAAGAAAACACATCCAAAAATGCAGAGGGAATGACTGGGACGAATGGAATAGCCAACTGTTTTCCAGCACATCTAAAGCGCCGGAAAGCACAAACCAACGCGCTCAAAATTTATGAATGAGGTGAAAATCACCGTTGATTTGGTGCGTTTAGTACACTCTGCTATCCTAAATCTGTTGGTCGCCCAAGTTTGACGCATTTTTTTTCCGAGCTTTGTCTTGACGCCTTATTTGACAACACAGCCACCAATTGTGTTTTCTCCTTCCACTTTTCTGAGCCAGATATGTAGCTTAAATATCAATATCGTAAATTAATCCAAGTGGCTTGCTTCGATCCCCCCTATTTTTTCCTGGCCATCTCATTTTCGCTGATGAAATTCACATGCTCTTTGCTTACTTCCCATTTTGATGATAAAAACAGCTGGTCAAAGTCCCATTTCACTGACACTTCCCCCAGTTCAGCACGCTGAACGGTGCCTCCGAGCGCACTCGCTTGTCGGAGCTGCAGACCGTGGCGTTCACGATTTCGTTGAAGGTGATGCAATTCCTCGTGCCCACTGGAGGATCCAACCCTCCGTTCCGTGACATCTTAGCTGCCAAAAAATCTCATATGTTTAGCTGGTGAATGGACTCATTTTAGCCAAAGATTAAGGTACCATTGGTATCTAACAAAGGTTGATCCAGGCTTTTTCCACGACTTATGAATCTTCAACAAGCAAGAACCAACATCAACTTAAGACAAAGAATGTGTCTGTGAAAATCATGGACAGGCCGGTTTGCAGATGTTTGCTCTAGGGGCTTAATCCCTCTGTTGCTCAAGGAACAAGTAGGACAAGAACGTCCTTAGCGGATTTGCTACTCAGCAATTTTTCGGAGTACAATATGCTACAATGATCTGCGACTATCTCGAACTGGATTGTTCAGTTGGATGATATTGATACCCTCTGGTAAGCTAACAGAGCTATTAAAAATGGTGATTCAAAGTTGATTTTCCCATTAAAAATTTAGTGATTTTCCATAGCTTTTTGTATGTTTACCAGAGGATATACTGGATGTCTTAAACCACACCCTCTAGATCCATTGAGTTGGATGTGTCTTAAACCCAGCTAAAAGCCTCCATTTTTTTCGTGCGGGGATTTTCCAGCCACTCCCTGAACAAGGCCTGTGCTAAGTGTCAGCGGAAACTCATTGAGTGGACATCAATGGGCCATAAAAATTTGACGACATGATGTGACATGGATGTGGATAGAACATGATAGAACCCACTTGGATGGCTTAGTTGTTCTTTAATTCAAATGGTACATTACTTGCTAAAATTGGATGGCACATGTTGGACGTTCTACTGGTTTTGTTACAAATTATGATAAAAATTGGAGAGTAAGATAAATTAATTCATTCCCACAATTGGATATTGATATGAATTGTGTATTTGCATGTATTTGCTGCGTAAACCGATTGGTGAAACTCCCACTTAGTAACTAGATGTAATTAGTAACCAGGCTTATATATATAATCCATGTATAATACATGGATAATCCCACTGAATGGGGACTGACTAACTAGGGGTATTCACCACTTTCGATTCATAGGATAATCCTCTTTCGGTATCCCTACACCCAGTGATTTTCCTGTGGGGTTTCCAATCCATGGGGGTAAACTCAATACATCCATTTTATGTTCGGAGTTTCCATGAAATAAACCATCCAGCGATAAAGCGGTACCCCCATGACTTAGGAAACCTCCAAGTAACATACTTTCATCTACCATCAGATCTGCATAGTTAAAGGCTTCAACACTTAACCGAGGGCAGATGCCATGATGTCATAGATTGGCTGTCTTTCAAAAGGGATGCACGTCAAAAACATTCAAAAAAAGCGTGGTGTCCAAAAAGAAATGCAAAGAGATTGGAGGATATCTTGGGGTCCATATGCCATAACTCAAGAAATTTCATGAAATTCCGATATCTACCCAACCAAGGTGTGGTATGACATGGTATCATTTAACCACGGACCCAAAAAGGCCACCTTATAACTGGAGAAGACCGCCTGTTTTTTTAGGCATCCTTCCATTTCCTCATCATTCCTCCATTTTCAAGGGCTGGATGCATCACCAAATTGTTTTGAAATCCCAAACAAATTGGTGTTTATAGAATTTTATAGAGATACCCTCTGGTAAACTAACATAATTAGCTATGGAAAGATCCACCATGCTATCAATGGGTAAATCAACTATTTCTATGGTCATTTTCAATAGCTATGTTGACATAACCAGAGGATAGAAGGAAGCTGTTTGCATCATTCGTGGAGAGCTTTCAGAACGTCATCGACTTCCATCATGGGCCCATCCCTGGTCATGACTTGAGCTCCCCGACGGCTGAAGTTTTTCTTCCTTTGCCGTGAATCAGTGGATGACTGGATGTTCGGCGCTGGTGGCGGCCTATCCATATATCTAATCTGGTCTGATAGATATATCTAGCAATCCATGACGATATGGTTTTATAATACTGATTCTATATAGCATATATCTATTTATATCTATCTGATTATATCTATCTAGCATTATCTAGCTATATCTAGCTATAGACATTTGGTGGCACATAGACGGACCGGCGGTCCTGATTCTGAATGGTTTTGATGATGACTCATGACTTACTCTTTTTGTCTTTGTTGGAGACCCCGATAGGTGAACAATACACCGGTTACGCTACTGACCGCTACTGTATTTCACTGTCTTCCAAATGAAGAATCAAACCAAATCTAGGGAGAAACTCTTGAGAGTCAGAACTCAGAAAACACCCACATCCAGTCACATCCATGATAACATCCATGATAACATCCATAATAACATTCATCCATGATAACATCTCCGGAATTTAGACGTCCCTAAGCCGCGGTTCAACATTGCAACGTTTCTCCCAGCCGCATCCCAGCCGTCGGGAACTTTCGCCAAGACGCTCGCATTTCATCCACCAATGCCCTGGCCTTCTTCATGTTGCCAGCCTCGCCACTGGATGTTGGAAGATGTTGGTGACATGTCTGACATGTGAAAAAGTTTACCCTCTGGTAAACTAACATAGCTATTGAAAATGGCCATTTATAGTGGATTTTCCCATTAAAAATTGTGATTTTCCATAGTTATGTTAGTTTACCAGAGGGTAACCCCCAAAGGACGCCGAAAAGCAAACTCCGACTCTAATACTATAGAGTACTGTAAATCAGTGCGCATACATGTCTATCTTTTTGGGGCTTACTAGACCTAAAACAAAATGTTGTCAACTAATAAGATTCACTGGCGGTTTGGGTTGGTGCCTTGGAGACCCCCACGGCCAAACATGTGTGAAAAAAGTGGCTTGAACATGCTTGGACCACAACCAAAGATGCCATGAATCGGCCCGAAAACTTGGTTCTATAAACATGCAAAAAACATCCGATGTACCCTCTGGTAAACATACAAAAAACTATGGAAAATCACCATTTTTGATGGGAAAATCCACTATAAATGGGCCATTTTCAATAGCTATGTTAGTTTACCAGAGGGTAACTGGCTTAAGGCTTCATCCTGGAAGTTGCGAGCTCAATGGCTCAATGGTAAAGAAAAAGCCCTCGTTCTTTTCGGTCAGCTTCACTGGATGTTCCCCGAAAGAATAAACGTAGAACAGCAATCCCCCAAAAAGATATAGAAATTCAAATATACCATCTGGTTATTTAACATAGCCATGGAAAATCACCATTTTTAATAGGTAAACCATCTATAAATGTGCCATGTTCCATGGCTATGTTAAATAAGCAGATGGTAACTTAAGTAGTGACCATTTACAGTTCTATCTTTTAGCGCGTTGCTCTACATTGTAACATCCCCCCAACGAACAAATTCGCCCCACCGCGCGGACAGCTGGTTTCTCGGACTTCTAAAACGGAAAACTGGGAGCCATTCTCAGGATCAAAGTCGTACTTGGGAGGATCAATTCCCACTTTCGCTATATATCAGACTACATCCCCGTTTCTGTGAACAGTTCTATCATGTTCTATCCCAATTACGCTGAGTAATTGTAATCCCCTCCCCCTATCACATCACATATATCCCCAAATCAAAACCTTGATTTCGTATTGGATCTGTTCATTTCAAGGGGCCCTTGATGGGGAGTATTTGATCTGGTTGGTGGTTTCAACCCATCCAAGAAATATGCTCGTTACTGGCAATCATCATCCCATAACCACTGTATTTGCAACCACCAACCAGTGTCAGGATTGTTATATCACCATTCTATATTTGCTGAATCTGCATACACTATAGTTTTTTGTTGGTTAAGCCATATCTTCCAAGAAATTGTCCCAACCTTCTCTGGTTCTATAATAATACCCCAAATCGAAACCTGGTAGAATGTACTGGATCATCATCTAGGGGGCACAGTGGCACAGTCATGTGGCGTATTTAATATTAGTAGGGGGATGGTGTTTTTTGTTGGTTCCCAGCCCTGCAAAAAGATCAACTTCTAGCCCACGGAACCACCATGACACTCACCATAACTTTAAATCTCATCAAATCCAATGAAATCCCCCAAAAAACAACCTAATTATTACTAATTATTGTTTGCATTTGTTTGTTTAGTTAGTTGACTCTATGAAATTCCCACAAAAAAAAAAGAAAAAAAACATCCCCCTGGTGTGAAACACCCCAATTGCATGGTCCCAAATGGTCCCAACTGGAAATTCCCCAGTCAACCATATATAGTTTCTGGCTGTGAAATCTTATTCAAAAAAAAATTGGGGATTTCATTTCAGACCCAGAAACTATATGAATAATCTTATTCATATCTATTACACAGTTTTTCTTCATTTCCACCATTTCCCGACCCTAAAGACAGACAGCACCCCACCTGTAGCTGGGCTTTGATCAGGGTGTTGTAGCTCACCACGTCAGACATCCCCTGCGCCGTGTTTCGGGACGCCCAACGAGACACGGCAAGGAGTCGTGGAGGATCATCCAACTCGATAGTGGAAAAAACCCATCGCAAGTGGATGATCGTTCGCCACTGTTTTCAAAAGCCATAACGTCCTCCCTTGATACTGGTTGATTAGTAGGAGTTCCCATAGATAATTCTAAATCTACTAGGATATATTGAATATTAGGAATATACTGTAACCATGTGTAACCCCATATCATCAATATCATCAATCAAGGATGGATCGCAGCCATTGTTCACTTACCACAGTAAGCCGCTGACCCTGCGGACCATCCCCAGGTTTCTCGGAATCTGAGTGAGCGGACATCTTTCTTCATCTGCTCCATCCAGGACTGCGCTTTCCCCAATTGCGAGCACTCCACGCAGGCCTGGTTTTGTCACATTTTGTCACGGTCCAAGAATAGGGGATCACCCCCCAAAATAGCCATTTCAATGTAAACAAAGTACTACTTCTTTGGGGAAAACACGATTAAGTCGTCATGTAGCATCACCAATTTTGATGAACAAAACCTAGATCCCCATATGTTCATGATCAAAACCCCCCAAAAAAAATGCCGATAAATCATCCATCATCAACCAGTTGGATTTAAATCTCATGTTCCATCATTTTCCATCATGTTCCATCATGTTCCATCATGTTCATGGTTAAAGATCATGTAAAATCACCATGTTCATGGTTGAAAATCATGTAAAATCACCATGTTCATGGTTAAACAACAATAAAAATCATGTAAAATCACCAATGGTGTTGCTTCAATCCCGCACCAACTTAGTTCCCCACGTCCAGCACCGTGTTGTACACCACGGAATTCATCTCCGCTCCGCTCTGCTTCAACGACTCGAAGACGTTCATGGCCTCGAAACCGACGAACAGCGAGCTCCGAACAGCGAGGCCAGCGAAACGGCCGGCCAGCGGCGGTTGGGACCGTTGGGACCTGTTTAAGCGGACACCATTTTTTTGCCAAATATCATCAGTATATGTACCCTCTGGTAAACTAACATAGCTATGGAAAATCACCATTTTCAATGGGAAAATCCACTATAAATGGCCATTTTCCATAGCTATGTTAAATTACCAGAGGGTATTGTAAGTATGTTTCAGGAATTGTACTGATACATGCTACTTTGCATGAATTTGCCTCATAGGAAATGACTAAGCAGAAATTGATATTGACTCAAATTGAAGTGAACATTGCATATGTCATACGAAATTCTGGGGGTTGAATAGGATCCCATCCCGTTTGAGCATAACCCACAAAGGACCACACAGTGAATCGGTTTTTTTGGGTTCGATGTTCGCTGAAACCACGTCTTTGGTTGCTTAAACCCATACCCTCTGGTTATGTCAAAATAGCTATTGAAAATGATCATTTACAGTTGATTTACCTAATATAAATGGTGATTTTCTATAGCTATGTTAGTTTACCAGAGGGTACCCTGTTGTTTCTTTTTTTGGGTGTGGGGCCGAACAAGACACATCGGTGCTCAGTAAATATCCCAAGTGTTCGCGAATCTCCCATTGAAATCCTATACTAGATCCATTTAATCCATTATAACCCAACGTTTCATGGTTTCACCAAACCTATTTTGGCTCAGTTTCTTCGCCAGCATTTTTGGCTTGCTTCAATACCAGGTTTCCGTTCATATCTCATGATATCCCATCTATGTCAGTTAAACCAATTGGTCAAATCCCTTAAAACCCCCTTGATGAACTCCAAAAAACCACTTGAAACCCTCCAACACCTATTTTCCAGGATATTTTTCTTTGGCCTCTTTGAACCACAAAAAATCCACCATTTTCAACCCTTCCATTCAGGATCTCATCTCCAAACCCAGCGACGCCCTCGAGGTTCTGCTCGGCCGCGCAGTTGCGGATCATGGTGATGTGCTTCGCCACATCGGACCTACGCCGTCGCGGAAGACACATGGGATGTTTTTGACGGAGATTTTTCACGGTGATCCAACGGTGATTTAACGGTCATTTAACATCATTTAACGGTGATTTTTCATGGTGATCCAATGGTGATTGAATGGTGATTATATGGATCCAATGGTGATTTTCCATGGTGATTATATGGTGATTCTATGGTGATTCTATGGTGATTTATTATGGGATGGCGCTCTGGATTGCAGAATTAATATGTCGAATTCTGAATAGCCTCTGGGAAACTAACAGGAGATGTCACCAGCACCCATTTCCGGTTTCTCATTGGGGATGAGGGATGAATCCTGGGCATACCCGTTTTAACCCATCGTTTGCCAGAACAGTAAGTCATCTTGAACTACTTACCATCTAGTCTATGAACTGATATTAACATATATTAACTGTTTACCCAATGGCTTCGCATTTGTAAACCACAAACTCTGAAACTGATTGTGATTTCTGCCATTGGGTCTACCACATCCTCCAGGTTTGGGGCCCAAGAAAAGCACAGAAACGTATGTTTTCAATGGCTTTGGGCTACACTTTGCAACAAAAATGAATCAGAGTTTCCACTTGATTTTCCATATTTTCATGGATTTTCATGGATTTTCCATGGATTTTCCATATTTTCCGACCACTTGGAGGTTGCTCTCCTAGGTTTTTGCGCTCCAACCGCGCCCACTACACACGTTCCACATAGTTCCCACTGTTCCACTGGGCCGTCGTGACGGATTTTCGGACAGCAAGGACTGTGCCTGGCCGAAACCAGGATGGTTACCCTCTGGTAAACTAATGGTTGTAATAATGGCTATATAATGGTTATGATGCTTTTTTCATGGTTATCATATCCCCATAATTATGGTTACCATCTTTAACAATTTTTAATCAACCTGTAGTGATTTAATGTGGGTAACACAATAATTAATGGTTAATAAATGGTTAATAATTTTATTAATAATGGGTTAATAATGTGGAGGATCCGAAAATGAGGAAAGGATGGTTACCCTCTGGTAAACGTTTACATAACTATGGAAAGATCCACCATTTTTAATAGGTAAATCAACTATAGCTGGGCCATTTTCGGTAGCTACGTTAAATTACCGGAGGCTATAAAATGTTACAAACCCCCATAAGTTGGGATATGGTGCCCAACTCAACTAGTGTTTTTTATGTTATATATATATATATATCCACTGGAATCGCACTTCCAAGAAGCGATTTCCCCTAATGTATAGTGATGTTCCCCAATATACGGGCATGAGATATCAGACAAGAGTGGGTTCGTATTTAGTTGAGTTTATCCAGTTTCTTGGGGTGTGAAATACGCAACTGGGCTACCTTCCAGAGACAATCCAGCAATGTTCCTCCACCTCACATATTTCAAATCGCCACATCTGGTTCACAATCCTTTCTCGTCCATATTGAAAAAAACAAAGATCCCCTGAAATCCACAGTTTCCGAAGCTAGAATTGCCCCAAAACTCCCCATCGCCCCATCCAGTGGCCCCTGTTTTTCCTCAAATCTGTCGGTCTCAGAGCTCGATGACCTCCCAGGTGGTTCCCGTCGCCAACAGCCTGTCGAAGAGGCCCTCCCCGCAGGCCGCGGCTGGGGAGTAGACGCCACCCGCCTTTTGAGACTTGGGCAGCTCCACCAGGGCCAAAGCGGCTTCCACGCACATGCGCGCCGTGTCCTTGTAGCCTGGGGAAGCTACAAAAAGGTGAGCTGTAACAAGGTGCCAGTAAGTATTCATGGCTAATTATAATATGCTATAACTGTGGGCTGTTAACCTCCATCAGTTGGGATATAACATGATATAACCCATTAATGGCTATAATGTGGGCTGTTAACCTCCATCACTTGGGATATAACCCCTACAACCCACTTTTCTCAGTGGAACTGCACTCCCTTCTGTGTTTTTAGTGTAACAGCCGCTGTCCGTCCAAAATAATCCGACGGGTTGAGAACGGCAGTTCCAGTTCAATGATCATCCCCTTCCGACCAAAAAAGACAGGCGGAATTTGGAGAGAAGGAATGGTACAACCGTACAATGTGTCAACTCACAGGGTTTCTTTTCAGATTGCCGTTATAGAATGCGCCGTGTACACGAGGGACCGTATTTTTTTTACCTTTCAAGCTTGAATTCGGCATGTGTCATGTTTGCATGCAGCCGTTTGGTAGGTTTGTGTAAGTGTATCATGTGATAATTCATGTAAATGGAGCGTCAGAAGGATCAATGTGTTCAGGGATGTTCAGGGTGGTTTAGCATCTTGTGTTATTTCAGATTTAATTTCCCTTATGTTTCATTCAGTAAATACCTATATGTAACATGTTCCAATGTACTGACCACGAGTTTGATGTTTGTTGACGCAGTAGAGAAAAGCGGGGATGAAGGCCAGAAGTCGGGACAGACATGTCAACCATGGGTCCAAGTTTTAACATACAACAGCTGTGCCGCCACAACTCCAAAAAACATAAAGAAAGAGGGGCGAATGCAGTGCATAGACGGACTGGGGATGTACTATAAGATTCTCAAAAAGTAGAGAGAAAATGAAAGTTGCGTCCTTGATGATTTGTTCTTCCCACATCAAGGCCAAGGAACGTTATTACCCCCCCACCCCCCATGTGTCTTGGAAAATAAGAAGACGCTGCATACATTTGGATACACGGTTCGTGAGGTCTATGTGGATTCCAGGAAAACTCAAGCCGTGTCGCCAGGATCTGTGTAGAACTTCATGACAGCCTTCATCTTGGCCTCTTTGTTCTTGGTCTCCGCATATCCTCGGGTGGAGCTTCCTCATGTGAGAAGGAAAAAAAGATACCAGGGGAAAACGTGTATGGACAAATGGTCAAAAGAGAAGAAACAAGAAATAGATACATATCTATAATATACGAATATATATGTATACTGTATATCAAATAAATAAACATATCTGGTTGGTGGTTTCAACCCCTCTGAAAAATATGAAAGTCAGTTGGGATGATGACATTCCCAATATCATGGAAAGTCATAATCCAGTCATATTCCAAACCATAAACCACCAACCAGACATATATTCCCAGATGCTCCATGTATAGTATATTTATCTACATTTGGGCCATTTGTTGGGTAAATGTAGGTAAATATTCCATACATTGAGCATATGGGATTGTGTGTATATGTATAATGATGGAATGTCCAGATCTGACCCTTTGGACCCACACCAAGCAGCCCGTGAGGGTCAGGAAGCCTTTCTCCATCTCTTCGGCACTCGGACCGCTGCCGGGTTCGGGCAAGACGCCCATCTTGTACCACAAGCTCTGCGTGAAGGGCAGGTAAACCTCCATCGTTTTGCCAGAAAAGGAGTTTGAAAGCACAAAAATGTGGATCATTGTGGATCGTTTTACCAAGAGTTCGTTTCACCAAACAACTTTAGATAGCTGATTTCCAGAGTTTGCCAGGAAATTGCGGAGTTTTGCCAAAAAATGGATCTGACCAGGGACAATTTTAGGTGGTTTATTTCACTAAGAAAACTGCGATGCCACTGTGCGTTTCACCAAACAAAACATGATTTAACCAAGAGAAAGCTGAGATCTTACCAAAATTGAATTTGAGTAGATGAAATTAGGATTTAACCAATGAAACTGGGTTGGATAACTGATTTATCCAACAGAGAGGTCGACAAGGGCCATGGTTTCACAACCACCAAACTTGGGGGTTCCACAAATAAACTTTGTGTTTCTATGACCAGGAATTTCCGACATGACATGGTACAGTCATATAGATGTTTTGTGGGGTGTAAAGTTGTTTTTAGCCAAGTCACGGTCCAGGTGGAAAGCCAAGCATTGTATGGTTCTAAAAGTTCGGTATGATGGGACAACCAAACACAATGAAATATGGGCTATATTTACTGGTTGGTGGTTTCAACCCCCCTGAAAACTATGAAAGTCAGTTGGGATCATTATTCCCAATATGATGGAAAGTCATAATCCAGTCATGTTCCAAACCACCAACCAGTTATCTATCTTTGGTTGGACCAAACAACTGCAATATGCTTCGATAGATAGCCCACCTTGGTGGCGATCAAATTCAGCCAGATCTATGTTTCGTAATATTGGGCATTGCTTTGAGGGAAAGCAACGGAAATCGTACTACAAGTCTACTACGTAAGTACAGTATGTTCATTGGATATCATTAGATATCATTAGATATCATCTTCTGGATAAGCTCATCTTTCCTCTATGTGATATCATCTGGATAACCTCATCTTTCTATGTACATGGTGCTAGCTACCAACTATGATCTGTGGTTTTTTGTTGGAACGATGTGCGTTCATAGGATACCCCCATTTTAGGTCCATCGGATTCGTTGATTCGATACTTCCAAGGGACAGCAATGCCCATAGCCATGGTGGATAGAGTCGACAATCCAAAATCGCTGCTCTCCTTGTGGCACTTTCCGACAGAAAAAAAACGAACCAAGCCGGTTCTGCACATGGCGTTTCTGATTGACACTTACCCTCTGGTAATTTAACGTAACTATTGAAAATCACCATTTTTAATGGGAAAATCCACTATTTCTATGCCCATTTTCAATAGCTATGTTAAATTACCAGAGGGTAGTTGTGTTTCACAACTTCGTAGACTTTCTTTTGCGTCCTGTAAATTTTCCCCGGGATATCCTACCGTAGACTGAGGAGTGTGGCGGGAAGTGTAAAATCGTGGAGTATGGAGAGTCAAGCGAAATGTGTGGAGCATCCCTAGTGGTTGCCATTCGGCTGGGATGTGACCTCAAGAATTTGGAGGCTTACGCTACGGCTACGTTCCTTCTTGGCTCTGATTCCAAACTGCTTTTTTTTCTCGTGTTGATACAAGTTGACACAGCCAGAACAGGATGATCCAAAGGATGGTCCAAAATGATCCAAGTCTCAAGCATAGCTTCGTGGTATTTGAGATCCGGCACCATCTTCAAAACTGCATTGGTACCTGAGATCCAGCAAAACAACAAAGCCCTGAGACTCTGCGGTGCGAAAAAAGAGCTCTGAAGTGCGTCAGTTGCTGGCCCACATACAGATCCACATTATGTATGTATATATGTATTGTATATGTATGCCTCTATAAATGTGTATGTATATATAATATATACAATGTAAATACATTAATTATATACCATATACTGTATACATTAAATTATATACAATATAGATCTAGAGATATCGAGAGAGAGAGAGAGCGCGAGAGAGAGAGAGAGAGAGAGCCAGACATCATATATGATAATGCTCTACATGTATGATCATATGTATACGATAGAATATACCACGAAATCGAATGGCTTATCATGTTGCTCATGAGAATTACCACAATTAAAGAGTTATACCGTACCGTTATACCTCATTTTCAGACACACCCATATCGTCCTTGCTATTGGTTGTCTATCCCAGAAACATACCCTGATATCCCATCATATTATTCGCAGCATGGCCGGTTGATATCCCCATCATATCCCAACTATGTCCATATTATTTAGCAATGGAATAGGCTTTGCTTGCCTTCTTTTTATTTTTGCTGAAAAGAAACATCTACGAACCCAATCTGGTTGGTGGTTGAGCCACCCCTTTGAAAAATGATGGAGTGAAAGTCAGTTAGGATGATTATTCCATTCCCAACTGAATGAAAAAAAAAGTTCCAAACCACCAACCAGCAATTATACTCCCATTCCAATTTACAAGTGTAATGGATGTACAATCCGTCAGATCCTCTGATGGTTATTGGTTACCCTCTGATAAACTGGTAAACTAACATAGCCATGGAAAATCACCATTCCAATATCTATAAACGGGCCGTTTTCCATAGCCATGTTACTTTGCTGGATGTAACTCATGATGTAGTTGCTTGAACCCTGATTTTTCATGCTTTTCTTCCGCTAGATCCCCTTTTTGCTGCTTATGTTGAGGCCAGGATTTTTCACCACGTAAACAACGCGTGAAGTGCGTTAAGTATTGCCTCGCGACGTCGCACAGCGTTGGCCATCACGGGTCCCATGATCCAAGGTCCACCCTTCTGGCCCGCTTCCTCGTAGTAGCGGCTGCCTGCCAAAACTGCCAGACCAGCTTCGAGTTCGCGGTAGACGTAGATATGAAAATCTATAGATATCTATGGAGTTTAGAAAAGAACCCAGATGTATACTTATATATATATAGAGATATCTATGGAGTTAGAAAAGAACCTATATAGAAAGACAATTCGATAGATATATAGATAGATATATATTGATAGTATCTATATGTATCTATTGGGATACAAGGTGGTGTCTCAGTTCGTTAGCGAACTCCAATGACTAGGGTTTATGGAGGATATGTATATATATACACACACAACTACTATAACATACTAGAACTAATTACCTCCCTATTTGGGGTTTCCATACTTGGGGGGTACCCCAAAAATAGATGGTTTACAATGGAAAATCCCATTAAAATGGATGATGCCAATGGCAGAGAACGGAACAGGTTTCAATATATGGGGGTTTCTTCAAATGGGGGATCCTTAAAACCATAGGTTTCAATACTGAAATGACTAATTACGTGGATGATTAGGGGGTATCCCCATGACTTCGGAAAGCTCCGCATGGTTTTGAGTGAAAAAATGGGGGTCTGTGGTCATCCATCCCATGGAAATCCAAGCACATTTGAAAATGCTGGTTTAAGAATCAAAGCTAGCAAAAAAGGTGATCTAAGACACTATTTTTGAGATTCACAACAACTTTGGGGGTTTTGACAGCAGTTTTCCTTCTTTCCCCTCTCTAGGTATCACCTCTGGGCTGGCTTAAGTGGACAATACCTATGACTTGGGGCTGTGCCAAGTCACTGTGTAGAGAAGCAACTGAAATTTGTAGATTGAACAAACAGCACACGTGGAAACAATTGGGTCGTGATATAAGAAATGGTGTGGGCCCTGGGTTCTTGAAGTTTGACACAGAACCAGTTGCGGTGGGCGGTGGGCCCGAAAATTGACACTCAAAAAATGCTTTCTGTTACTGTACTACAGTATGTGTCAGACATGTATATCTCATAAAAACCTTTCTTCTTTCTTGGCACATAAAAACTCGTTCCGAAAATTCTGCACGCAACAATTGAGCAGTGTTCCCCAATACATTGAATCTATTGGGTAGTATGATCCCATATGGGGGGTTCTCAAATTGTCATTCTCCACCATGGTTTTCAATGCGACTAAATAGTCTAATGATTCTAATGACTGGATGATTTTGGGGTACCATGACTTCGGAAACCGCCATGACTTCGGTGAATCGCAGCCACTGCCCCCAGGGCGCCCATGCAGGGTGCCTTTGGGCAGGTCGACCTGGGTCAAAAACTCCGACTTCTTGCCGTCTGCCAGGTACAGAGGGTCGAAGCCCAAAGTTCCTGCGACGCCGTGGAGGATCAAGCTGGTGGTTGGGTCAAAGAATTCAGCGAGAAGGGAAAGTTGACAAGAAAACACGTCTTGTCAAAAAAACATATGGCTATGGATCGTTACCTATACATACCATTTTTAGGGGGATGAACATCCATTTACCAGCTATTTTGGGGTTCACTAGGTGCCAGGGTTTTGACCAATAGCCATATGACTGTACAACATTACTGTACCCTTAAATTTACGTCTGCCACCTGCATTGAGCCACCTGGGCCCCAAAGTATGAAATACCATTGAAAAAACAACCTGTACAGTCACGGGGTATGGGGATTCTCACCATGTGGGTCAGCCCTCCATTGGGGTTTTGCAAATGCCTGGATTTCAAACATCAGCCTTCAAGTGGGGCCTAAGCCCATTAACTATAATAATATATTTACCCTCTGGTAAACTAACATAGCTATTAAAAATTGCCATTTATAGTTGATTTTCCCATTAAAAATTGTGATTTTCCATAGTTATGTTAGTTTACCAGAGGGTATAATATACGTAGTTTTATGCTCCATAAAGACACCATAAAGACTATACAGTAGTTCACCAAGTTTGCCAGGTCCTTTGCTGGGCTTCGTGCGCATGCTCAGCATTGCCGTACTCAAGGTGCCTGCCAGGTTGAAAACGAGGCTTTCGAGGCTACAAAAAAAAAAAAGGTTTCACCACTTTGGTCTGTCCAAAAATGTAGGGATTTCGTCCTGATTTATGGATATGTGTGGATATGTGTGGCATGTTCAATTTGGAAGATTGGAATTTTCCACCAATCGAAATGTGACTCCAAGCAATAAGAACGCTTGTATGGAGGTAGTTACCCCTATGTTAATGGAGAGAAAGTGGCGGGAAGACATGGTCACTTTACGGTGGAGCCCCTTTTTTTAAAGCCATCTGAAACATTAAACAACCACTGGAGACATACCCTTGATTGCTGGTGGTTGCCTTGATTGTAGTGCAGGGATCCAGCCATTGGGGTACCCAAGAATGGACCGATTTATTAGAACCAAACATGACGTAATTTTAAGTGAGTCCCAAGGTCTTCTGTTTTGATCCATGGACCAATAGATACCAATAGATTTTGCAAATGCTTCTGTAGAATCCTGTCCCAGAGATGCTGGGATCCTAAAGCCCCAGTCCCCGGCATGGATCGTTTGACATACGCCACTAAAATTCTGAGAACCATGGAGATCTCAAGGATCTTGGCCACTCTTAACCACCAAGATGGAGATGATCCTCCTTTCCCGTTGGATATTCATGGTTAATGGTTTCATCTCACCAATGGCAATTTCAGGATCCTAGATTGGAGGTACCTACCATATATAAGGCCTATGTAAGGCCTATGTAAGGGAATATCCCCAGAAAATATGGCCTTATATGGTACAGTACCTCCATTTTAGGA
>Ga0126342_10004151_pt1 | contig 24493 bp, 24 predicted proteins | sample Cyp1metagenome_FD_92528 | JGI IMG/M metagenome (GOLD analysis project Ga0126342, IMG submission 92528) | Coral microbial communities from Lord Howe Island, Old Settlement Bay, Australia - Cyphastrea 1 metagenome | ecosystem: Host-associated > Invertebrates > Cnidaria > Coral ...
AACGTCTTTTCGAAAGTATTGGATCACAGGGGGAACAGCTTGAGCCAAAATGGCATAGCCATTTTGGCAACTATATCGTCAACACATTACTTGCTCTCCACAAGTTCCAAGCAAAGAAACAATAATATACATTCCCGATACTACATAAACTAGATTGAGCAACAGGATTCTGTTCCTTGACCTTTCCCTGCAAGCCCAGAATTTCGCGCCTGAGTGTGAGCAGTATTTCATCCTTGGCAAATGCAATTGAAACCCAGTTCCTACATGTTCCTAGCATGACTGGGGAAATCAAACCTATCATCTACCACGACTGGGCCGACTGGGGGCGCCTTGCTTCCCCAAAAAATTGACCCGTCATTCCTCAAGGCCCGGACCAAGTGCTCATCCTCAATGCCCACATTGAAAACTTCGATGTCGAGGTACCCCAAACGCCCCTGGTGGACGACTGTAGGACGTGTTTGGAAGCTCAGTTTGACCCGACCCAACTGTCACCTCTTCATGAAAGTGCATCTTGGCAAAGGGCACCTCCCAGCTCGGAAATTCAGGCCATGGTCAGAAATGGCGGTGAGACCAACATGAGACAATCTCCAAGTCAGCATCCAAGTGCAACATAGTTTACCATCTAGAAATCTAAGCTGGCACTGGAAAAAGCGCCATTTACATCCAATTATCAATGATTTGTCCATTGAAAATCCTGACTTTCCAGCCATGTTAGATTCTCGGAGGGTATCCGCTGCAAAAAATCCCACGTCCACAGTCCCCAACGGCCTCGAATGTGAAGGGCGAGGGAATCGCATCTCTTTGGGGCATCGTATCCGACAAAATAAAGGGGCAGCCCCAGACCGTCCACCTGAAAAAATCCCCCCGGCTGGGACCCGATGATGCCCGGAGACTCACCAAATTTGGGGTACCCCAAGTCACCATGCGTTTCCCTGTGATCAAAACTATGGGATTTTGATGGATTTTGGAGTGCCCCATTGTTTATGGAACTCCCCAAATCAGAAATCTTCATGGCTAAATCTCCATATTTAACAATCATATAAATCCCCAATATTTGATAGGATTTTCTGCAGGTAAGCCCCATTCTTCCATGTGGAAATCCTTATATATTTGTTCAAGAATAAATCCCTATATTTTCCATGGGGAAATCGTGTTTTCTAGGGTGGAAAACCCTATTTTTCCACAGGAAACTCCCAACAAAGTCGCGTCAAAACCGGTGAATTCTCTGGGTTTCCCAAGCATCCCTCGGGGAGGGGAAGGTGAGCCGCGGAAAGGTGGTCCGTGGCCAGAGTACTGCGGTTTGACTGCTAGCAACATACCCTCTGGTAATTTAACATAGCGAACTGGAAAATCCACCCATCTTTAATAGGTAAATCAACTATGTATATATATATGTGTGTGTGGGCCATTTTCTATAGCTATGTTAGTTTACCAGAGGGTACACCCCCCAACAAAAAAATAGACAAGTAAAATCGGAATCTAAAGTAGAAAATTGAACCTTTTATAATATATCTTGTTGGAAGGAACCTATATTCTCTTGTACTACTATTCTTGTCATTGTTGATTGTGTCTTGTCGATAGTGCTTTATTTATAGCTATTGCTTATTACTGCGTTTGTGTTGTTAAGAGTTGATATCGTTACCATCATTTTTGAGTACTGTATTCGGATGGTTTACGAAATTGGAATCCACCATATCCACCATGTATCTCTCTCCATGGCCCTCTCGAATTCAGCCAAGGGATCCCCTGATTCCTGGTTGCATCTCCATCTCTGTTGGGTTAGCCGATCGCATGCTCAGCCCAAAACAACAAGCATCTTCAGTTTGCAAATCGGAGAATTCTTGTACTATCTATTTCCCATTGGAGGTGTATGGGTGGGTTTGCCACATGATCTTGGACGTGAAGCTGCAGACAGATTTGAGTAAAGGGTGTAGAAGCCAATCAAAAGCAACAGTGTGATGGGAATCTGACGGGAATCCAATTGTCGCAAATAAACGGGTAAAAAATGGTAAAAATAGAATCAGAATTTGGAAATGATAATCAACGGGTTAAATGGAGTAGAATCCGATTGACGACGGGGACCTGATGGCATGGGCGGAATGGATACGGCATCCAGCGTCCCCCAGGCGCTATCCTAGGTGTAGTCCTTAGGGGTGCCAAAGACACTCGGCTGACCAGTCTGATTTTCCAGAACCCATCCTGAGCCGGAGAGAGGCATAGATTTTGGATAGATGAAAAGTATTGAAAAATCAGGTCCTACACTTGGGAAAAATCAGGTCCGAAAGGCACTGGTCGCGACCAGAAAAAACTCGGACTAACTCGGATTATTTACCATAGAAATCCATAGAACCAATGGTGAATATCGTGCAATGGCAGGGTATATTTGTTTGACACAGAATGTGGTTTTGCCGCCTGGGATACCGCACTAGTAGTGCTGCCTTCACTTGCCTGTCGCAAGACGAAGCAGTCCTGGCGTCCACACAAACAACACAGTCCTCCTAGGCCAGCCTCCCAAATCCGCAGCAAGAAGTCATTAATGGTTGATATACCATGATATACCCACATGTTATACATGATCTTCCCCATGTTGGCTGGTTGTGGTCCCTTCTTTTGTTGGTCTCACCACATTTCCCAGCTGCTGTCCCCGTCCTTCCCATTGTCTCGGTGGAAGTTGGACAGCCTCGAAAACTGCCAGGTGGAATTCTCCTCTGCGGTGAAGGTGAAGACAACATTATCCTGGGGCGACCAAAGGTCTAGGATGGGCACCAGGCACCGTTTCTTCAGTGCTTTTTTTTGAAAAAGAATGATTTGAAGAAAAACATAGACATGCTTAAAAAAGGGAAAACATAGAAGTTAAAACCTGTCAAAATGATTCAAAATGAGATATCAAATTTCAACGAGCAAAAATGAGGATATGTCATTGGAGATATGGGATTTCTTGTCAGGGCTTCGCGAAGGATTTGCCCTACCAATTGGCTTGCATCCTTGTGCAGCAAAGTATTGTTCATGTTGAGTCACTGTGGAACACGTGAGAATTATGAATCAAAAGGGTGAACTACTGGAGATATGGGATGATATAACCAACAATCTTGGGGCTTTTTTATGGGTGGTTGATGGTCTCAAATATGGCTTTGTTGGGACAAAGTGAGGAAAAACCCGGAAATCTCATGAAACATCATGAAATCTCGTGGTTGGCAAAGAATTTTTACCCAATAAAATGATTTCATTTTTTGGGCTATTGGCTGCTATTGGCTGTCTAGCTTCTGGTTCAAACCAATGATTGGACTCATACTGACATACGTTCCTTGGGGTGGCTTTGAACTTTAAACTTGCGGTCCCACAGACTTTCTCTTGATCCTCCTGGTGTTTGTTGGCCAATGATCTCCCAGTGTTTGCTCTGTTATACAAGTATTAGTACTCCCTCCTCGATGCTGCTGTTCAGCCTACATAATCATCCTCCCAAGTGTTGAAAATGCATGGTACATTTCTGGAACTGCCTCATTCCAATAGTAAGGTCCCACTGACTGTTGACCCATCGCGGTGCAACTAAGTGAAGGACGAGGTCACAGGTCAAGTACAGGACGGACATGCCACCTCCCGCGACAGTCATGGGACCAGAGTGCCACAGTACTGTCATCTCATAGCCCCCTACGAAACCCACCGCCTCAACTGGGCAAACCCAACAATGACACTGCGGCACACCTGTGTCTGAGCCCTCAGTGCAGCCGCACGATTCCCTTCATCAGCCGCCTGGGCAACAGATTTCTACCATGCTATACCATGCTGCTTTTCTTCACAGGACGGGGTCCCAAAACAAACGATTCAAAAACATCTAGCTGTATAGGCTTAGGGTTCCTTCTATTTCTGTGGTTTTGCATTTCGGGGAGGTTGAAGAACACTTTTGGGCGATCAACCACGGGAAGGTTTTCCAAAAATAGAGGAGAAAACACAAGGAACGCCGCCCTCACTGGGGGGCCGTGCCTTCGCCAGATCGCAAGGGACGGCACGCGCAGCTAAGGGCACAAAATGTGTGAGGTATGAATGGTACGCATACGAAATCTAGAATCTACAAATGTTCTACTTGCAGATAAAGTATATATGATAGTTTTGTGTTTCCGAACTAATGGTACGTCCCAGTGCATAGTCTAAACTGGTCAAATCATGTGGTCTTCAGCTTCGCCTTGAATCTCGGAGCCTTGTCATGCCTTCCACAAATGCAAAGCTTACGTCACCTCAACAACATCTGAATTTTGGCATATTTGGGACCACCAACTTTGAGCAACACAGCGACGGCAAACAATCAGCAAAATGTTTGATGTATGTCCTCTGCAAGGGGACCAAAAAAAACGCATCACTTCTCCAGAGTCTGATAGCACACAAATGATCCCGTCCCCCTATTATTGAACACCCCCCCTTAAAAAAAAAAAATGGTTTAGTAGGGGGGTTCACACATACTTGCGACCATTATTGGCTGTTTCATACTAGCGGGATGGGATTATTGCCCTTACTGCCATTGACACACGCCAGCAGCCTTTTACTCCACAGGGGGCACTCACTCTTCGGCCAAAGGCTGACCACTGCTGTCCTCATCTGTCTCATCCTCGTCATCCTTGCTCTTCAGCAGTTTGGTACCTCCAAGGGTTCACCTCTCTCTCTCTCCTCTCTCTCTCCGTTTTGCCTGGGAAGTTCATGGTTCTAGGCTGTCCCCAAGAAATAAGTTAAGGCTCAGGAAACCCCCCCAGCGTGTTTTCCCATTCCACAGCCCCGGCTGCCCTGACCGCCCTGGCTGCCCGGGCCTGCCACGCCGCAGATTCCCAAGCCAGCAGCACCACCACCCACAGCCAGGGCCCAACCCAGGACACTGGAGTTTTCGCCGAGCACATCTTTCACACTGGCAGAGTAGGCCTCCTTCCTTGGAGATGAACAACTGATATCCGAGGTCATGGTGCAGTCTGTGCTTCACTATGAGATATATGTAAATATATATATATATGTATGTATGTATGTATGTATGTATGTATGTATGTATGTATAGACTGTATTGAGTTCATTTTAGGTCTTGCTGCAAAGGAATAGATTACGTACCTTCACCCAATAAAAATTGGCATCAGTTCTTGTTTTTCTGCAGATCTGCAAGACCAACAGGCCTCACACTGCCATGCCAAGAGACGGGCAACCAGCCTCAATGGCTTGTTCTGCGCTCGGTAAATTTGCCGGGCAGCCAGCCACGATGTTGCTCACCTCCGATGGGGCTAGTAAGGCTAGTAGCAATGGTTCTTGCCAAAGCTGTTAAACAAACCGTCATAATTCCCATTCAAGAATCGAAATTGACCGTGGCAAAACTCAGATAGCTGGCATGACCTTCCATGGCTTGAGTCATAGGGCTCCAAGGCCTCATGACAACCCGGCACACCTCGCTGGGAACAAAGGATCCAAGGCCAGCTTTGCTGACAAACTCCGTGGTGCGGCACTTCAAGTTGCTTATGGTGTCCTGTCAATTCTCACATGCTCCGTAGGGACTATTTCGACCCAACATGATTCAACATGGGTACAGCTGGTATTCTCCAGTATACTAACCCGGATAGTGGAAAATCCATGAAAATCCACGATGTGTAGATCATCTTGGGAACTTTGGCGGAGGCTGTTTTCCCTTTCAAGATGGGACCCCGCATCACAGCCCAAGGCCCAAGGCATCATCAATGGATCACCAACGGCTCCTTGGTCGCCAGCACGGAGGGGCACATGTCCACTGCAGTGCCTTCCACCGCTTGCCAGGTAGGCACGATCTTGCCGATGGCCCGCGAGTTTTTATCCTCGCAGAAGGCGGCAGGAAGTCAGGGGACCCTTAGGGGCCCCCTTCGTAATCACAACATATCACAGAGATGTTTGTGGTGAGTTGCGGGTGTCATATTTTGGACACTATAGTGACTGCAAGAAACTCAGACAAGCTTGGAAGCAGCACCCTCTGCTAAGAGAACTTGCTAAAGCACTTTTTGCTGACGTGCCTGCAACGAAGCAAGCTATGGCAGCTAGACTGAGCGCTCAAAACCAACCAAGCTGTGTGCAAACGAGATCTGAATTATCTCCAAGCCACTGCTTGCTCTTTAAGGCCAGTTACACTCCCAACTGCATTCTGCGCCTGTCACAGACTGCTGGGACCAACTCAAACAAAAAGCCGTGATGGCATATGTGCGTCCATGTAGCTCACGGCACCAGGTTTTCCAACGATCCAAATGACTCAGTTCGTGGTTGGATCAATGCATATCATCCCTGCCAGGTGAAACCATATTGGTCATCATTTGGTATCAAAGACTGGTAGCCTAACACCAAAATCCGGCGATGTTGATCCCCTAGGATGGTCGATAAAAAATCCATGCAGCACCTCGGAGACAATATCCAATCGACGAACTGCCTGCCAGCGGCCACGCAGGCGTGGCAGGCCCAGTGGGATTTTCAAAAACTCCAGGACTTTCCCAATGACTTTCCAAATGATCTTTCCCAGTAAATCTGGGAAACTGCCACCGTTTTTCACGTGAACGGGCACTAAGCCCAACATTGCAGGAACATGATGTGCGCGCATCATGATCGGTGATGCGCAGTTCAAAACCTTGTTTTGGCTGTGCCAACGGATCCCACACATTCATAGTTGAGCAAACTGGTCAACATTTGGCAGTGTGTCAAAACCTTGTACCCCTGGTGAACATCAAAATAGCTGGTAAATGGATGTTCATCCCCCTAAAAATGGTATTAATAGGTATTGATCCATACCCATTTCTGCAACTCAGCCAACTGCTCCCCAAGCCCTTCCAGTTCAGCACGATTTCTTTTGCGCGTCTCGCAGCCGCAGAAGCAAGTCAACAAAGGGCATTGCCCCCATCACTCGCACCATGGATCTGTGTTGCCAAACACGCCCCAGACCATTTGCCAACTGCTCCGTCGCAGGGATATCTGCCACAGAACTTGGAGCAAAGACTTCCACGGCCCAACGCCATGTCGAGGCATTGCCAGGCGCCTTGGAGGATCATCTGACCATCTCACTTGGAAACTGAAATCCCCTAAGTGGGTTATCTTACCAGTTACTAAGTGGGATGATCCTCCAAGTAACAAAGTAAACCTCCTTGGTCTTTAACACCACCCCGAATTGTAAAACGGTACATAAATCAGGGATGGCCTGTCCTTGGGCTTATGGTTTACCACATGATTTCTCACAAGTCGAAAAGAATCAAGGAAAGTATCTGCTGACCCATGACCAATAGTAATTAAATAAGAAAATGTCCTCAGAAATGTCAAACATATCCGATATATCCTCGCACTTCTTGCCTGCTCCAAAGCCGCCGCACAAGCCGTCACCAAAGCCTTGTGGCTTATGGCTCCAACCGTGGATCGACCATCCTTCTTTTGCGTCGGCATTCGTGATGCCAAGGCTAAAGAACGGGCCCAACATCTGGGAGATTCGCTCAGCCTGGTGAGCACCAGAGCATACGAAATGGGCGAAATGGGCGAACTGCAATCCTGCGGGTTGAACCGGCGGGAGGGAAGGAATTCCTGGGCATCAAAAATATCAAAATCAACATAGCCCTGCCCTGAAGCCAAAAAATGTTTTAAAAAGGTAAACTGCCCCTGAGATTAAATTAACAAAATGATACAAAATGATAAAAGAAATGGGCACTTCTGCAAGTCTCCAACACCCTCGTGCAGATCATCTCTTCCAAAAGTGAGCTTGCGAAAGGCCATTGACCAGAGTTCTCCAAGGAACCAGTCAATGAATTATACATGGCATCGTGTGGCCTCAAGGCCCCGCAAGCCATGGTGCACAACAACCCCAAAGCGCGCATCCAAAGCTTGGAATTCGCCAAGGAGGACGTGCTGGAGCTGAAACTGATCTCATCCACTTGAATGGATTGAGTGAGCTGCAGCACCTGCAACGAAGTTCGACGCAATTGCTGATTTTCCACACTTTGCTGAGTTTTTGGTCTTAAATCTTTGGGGTTGTTTTTTGCATCCATTCTCTGCACTACATTCACTACATGCAATTCTTTGGGTTCCGCTGTGTATGAGAAACAGCTTGAAGCTGCCAACGCCAAAGCACTGACCACTGCCACTCGCTTCCTCGAGCGCATGAATCAATGACGGAGTTCAGGCTGATGACACTTCGACGTGTTGCGCTCCACTGCATGTATGTCAAGAGGTGCAAAGATGTTGGCCAATGTGCGGCCTCTCCACAGGCCTGAGCGAGAAGAAACAGAATCCACTGACTGGGAATCCCTCAGTAGCTCCATGGTGTCTTGGAGTACCAACTGGAGATCTGCGGCTGATCTGAGACGGTCAACCCTTGCCTTCATGGCAGCGTTGCAGCACTCCGTGCTCACCTTTATGTTCAGGTGCCTCATTTCCTGCATGGCATTCCCACTGGATCAAGAGCTTCAAACCACAGGCACCTACAGTACCACTCATCCCATCCAAAAAATATTGGAGCTCAAGCTTCATGACCTCAAACTCAGGTTTCGTCATCTAGGCACCTAGGGTATATTTTTCATCCCTCCCCTCCACCAGAAGCAACTGGCACTTGGTGCCCACATTAAATCAACACGGATCAGTTCCCTAGAGGCTGTAGTCACTGTAGTCACTGTAGTTGAATTGTAAGGATGGGTCACCTTGGGTCCCCTTGGGTCACAGCTCCTCCATCAGCTGCCCCGCTCTCTGCCATTGTCCGCCACGTGCGAAGGCGCTCATCAGCGCCGTGGAGCACTCGTCGCTGAGAGAAGCGGAGCTTCTGGGACCCCTCGAGGTGCAACGGGAAAAATATGCCGTATCAGCATCTGTAAGTCGAAATTGAAAAATGTGAATATTTTGTGTACATCTTAGAAATATACAAATATATATATAGATATAGAAGCGATTTCCATGTTGGCAATTGAAATCGGAAAATCCTCTTACATGGATATCCACTGATTTTTCCTTCACTTTGGGCCGCTCATCACCTGGCCTGGCGATCTTCATAAAAGTGGCCAGTGCCAACTGCCACAGCCTGGGATGGGCGAAACTCATGGAGGACACCCCCAAGAATTGCCGTGGGAAGTATGGGGAAAATGGGGAAATCATGTTCTCAACTGCGAAATTTGGGTGATTTTGGGTGTTTTCCAAGATTTTCAGAACCCATCAACATCCCAGTGGAGGTCAAGTGACTGACCTCTGGACATAGAGGAGATGACGGTTGTCACGCTCACCTGTCCGGTTAAAAAAGTGGGTTGGTGATGGTGGCGAAAGACATTCAGAAGCCCCTCGAAGTATAATGAAAATGATGATATTAATCATCTCTCTCTCTCTTTACTATCATCATCTACAATCATTGAAGAGTGATGTTAAGAATGATGTTACAAATGATGTTTGGAATGATGTTACTATGTGGCCGAGTGTCTGCATCAAAGATGTCCCTTTGCAGCATCTCTGAGAACATCATCAATGAAGCTTCCCACTGGCTACTTCTCTCGCACGCACTCATGCAAGCGTTGTAGCACACCCTATCGGGCTCAAAGACCGCCAGCAGCTCCAAACACCTCTGCCACTCTCCATGCTCCCCCAAAGCCACCTGGCTTCAGGACGTTTGTGCATGGGCTGGATGGGTACAAGTAGACTGTAAAGCTGACACGATCGGGCACAATATCAAGATGAAACAAGATATATCAGGATGTATCAGGATGTATCAAGATGTATCAGGATGTATCAGGTTGGTTCTGACTCGAACAAAGATCAAGGTTCTAAAGTATCCAGCTGGTTTTCCCCATAGTTTGATGTTTTGCCCCATATTATACATAATTTACATTTACATATATTTATGTATTGACATTAATATGACCCATATTAATACCCATGATCTCCCCCCAAATTCCCCCCATAAAAAACCTAGGTTTCCCCAGTGCTTCCCCATTTTCACCCCTCCCCCCTTAGCCCCTAGGCACCATCAAAGACGTGCGCGACAGACCATCTACCAAACGTCGCTCCGAAGCCTCGCGGAAGAGGGCCAAAGCCATGCGCCAACAGTCCACAGCGGCTCCTGAAAAAGGACGGGTGGCAGTGGGAGGAGGATTGTTTGGGATATATGGATCGGATCGGATTATATGGATAGTGTGTATATATTATTTGTGTGTGTATTCTATTTATTATTTATCTATATATTTATAGGACTGCATGGATATATGTATAGGCTTATATGGATATATCCATGTAGGATCGTGAAATTCAACGAGACCATCGATACCCAGGGATATAACGAATGAATGGAGAGATAACTGAACAATAATGTTTGATTTGGCGTCTGAAAATGAGGGATCTATCCCCAATGATTGCTTGCCATCTTATGTTCGGGAAATGATCAACCGCAGGTTGGGAGCATTGGAAACTGGGGAAACGTCCTGAACGATGTCCAAAACCCTGAAGGAGAACCATTTGGGGCGCGTAAAATCGATCTGAAATGGAATCCACATGGGAAATACAACACCTTGGGATTGTTTTTCTTGCTAGACCCAGGCTACTGATACTGAACAAAAGCTAGCGTTGAAGAAAATATTCTGCGAAAACTAGCCCATCGCAAGGAAGTATGCAAGGAAGTATGTTGGAACAAACGTTGTTCCTGTGCTCACACAGAAGCCATACAAATGCATTGCTTACGGATCTGCAACTGCAGGGGACACATGATTTTAAGACCACTCGCACACACAAAGAATAGCCCCAACCCAAGTCCTAGAGCAGCGCCATAAGTCACCTGCATACTGACGCGAAGTCCGCACAAGGGTGAGCATTGCTGGGTGAAAACTGCCCAAAATGTCTGCGTGGCGCAGCAAAGATTCTATTGAAGATCATCTTAAATCTTCAATTGTGCGTATACAAGCAAAAACATCATGCGTGTATTTGTGTACGTTTTTATTTATATACCATATCTATCTATATATTCATTTATCTATCTATTTATCTATTTAGATCTATCATCTATCTAGTTCGTTAGTTAGCTTGCTAGTCTAGTGAGTTTGTTTGTTTATTTACTTAACTTCTTTATCTTCTTTTTGTTGGTTTATTGATCCTCCCGCCGAGTTGCCATCTCCGGCTCTCCCAGGCTTTCCATCAGCTCCAGCGCCACCCTCCAGCTGCGCGCCGCCGTGATGGTGGCGTCCACGCTGACGGCATCGGGCCGCAGGTTGCTGCGGCGCATGGCCTGCAGGACCTGCAGAGGCCACTGCCAGCTGCAGGGCGCCAGCAGGGAGCTGTAGCCTTAACGACGTGGCCAGAGGGGGGTGGCCACCATTTTTTTCAAGGCCACCAGCCACCCTCACTATTGAAAAAATATGAAAAAATTAGGTAAGCTAAGGAAATATGGATGGAGGGAAATTTCCAGTGAAAGAAACTATGGAGAAATGAAGGGGATTTCGATGCAAATTAGAGATGTTTTCCAAGAGGCCAACCACATCGAGGCGAAGGAATCCAGTGGTCATCTCTTCCAGCAGAAGGGTAGCACTTTGCCATGCTGCTTTCCGCTGATATACGGCCAGCAGATTGTTGTGCGCGATGACATCTGGGTGGCATGCAGCATCTTGCCTCAGACCCAAGTGCGCACGAGAACAGGGGTTTGTTGTTCCAATCAAACCCAAAGGAAGAAGACGAAATGAGTGTGGCAAACTCTCAGTGGACTCATGTAGAACTCGTCATGCCACCATGTTGGCTGAGTGTTTCTCCCATCCCAAGGCAGTCATGGTGCACCCAAGTGGCGCACTAGCGAACAAGCTGACTGCCACCTGCCAGGGTCCAGGTGATCTGCGACATGCACGGATCGCGGAACCAAGCCCCATGGCATCCAGCGACACTTTGGCCTTGGAGGATTCGATCCCAATTTACCCTGGGAAAATTGGGATGGGTGGAGAAAATTCACCAGATGGCAGCTAAACTGACATGCAATGTTTTAATCACACCTGTTCATGCCGCATGTGTTTGGGATTCGTCTGCCCGAAAGGTCTTTTTGACCCCACCTGCTGCATCATTTCCAGGATTGCCAATACCAAATCCCAGCTCTGACAGGCACCAAAGCCTGCACTGCGCCAGGTGTGAGCAGGGTACTGGAGCCAAGCAACATCCACAACACTAAAAAATCAATTCAAAAAACAAACATCTGCCACACAAGGTCTTTGTGGATGATTGCAGCCTGGTCTCTCTCCCAAATTCAAGGCTTCCAACATCTTTCAACTACTCACCCTGCCTAACATCCCAGAAAATATCATAATATCCAACCCCAAGTGGCCCAAGCCATTCACCAATTCACCAAGGCATTCACCCAGTTACCTGCGGAAAAATGTGCCACGTTGGTCTCCACCCTGCTCTGCAGCATCAAACCCAGCAGTTGCACCGCGTCATGGCCACGTCGACGAGTCCGCGCCAAGGATTTCAAGGCGCTGGTGGCCATCCTGGGAGCTAACAACCCCGTTCCTCTGGGACCTTCCAGTCTAGACTGGGTCCAATTGAAATATACATTTGCAGAGATAATGATGTGAAATCAAATCTACACAGAACATGAATGATGGATTGTCTTTGATGAGAAAATGTATCCGGATCTTCCATGGCCATGTCTCGAGTACTATAGGGTAAAAGTCATTGAAATAACTACCTACAGTCATTGAACAGTTGGCCTATGCAGCCCACTCGCAACCGACCAAGTGACGAGGGTTTGGACTTCCATTGCTGGACATGCGCAGGGCTTTCCAGCGGACATGAGGCTAGACGGACAACCCTGTCTGGTGGCATGGCCGCTGGCAACCAACGTGGCTGCAGCAAAACTACACCCCTACGACTACTGATGAAATGGGGCTATGGTCCCAATGACGTCCCAGCTTAAGTATGCGCGTCTCTTTTTGATCTACCTAACGATGTGTGCGAGAGCAATGTCTTATGGTAATATTTGTAAGATATCCATTGGTTGGGACCCACTATCACAAGATCCCAGGCCTGACCCGTGTTGTCCATCTTTGCCAACATCGGGCCCAGCACAGTGTCAATATCCACCAAATTTTCTGCTTGCGTCTTGATGGTCGCAACCTCCAACAAAAAAAACGAAGAATAGCTGGGATTTATGGGGGTTCATCCCAAAAAAGATCAAAAAAGTCTAGTAATATAGATTTTGGATGAGTTTGGATAATTTTGGATGATTTTGGTCCATACCCAGACTTTCAAGCTTTCAGGGTCTGGTGTCGTTAAGGGGTCATCCCCCTTGCCGTTGGAGAGCTCGAATCCGAATGAAGATGTAGGGTCACATGGGGTGAAAACCCGGATCCAGGTGTGCTGCGCACATCATCTGGTCAAGACACAAAGCCAGAAATCTTACTGGAGATCCAGTCAAAGTCGATCCCCTCCAAAAGCCTCAGTGCAGCATGGGAGGCCAATTTCAGTGGAATGAAGGGAAAATAATCTGTGTGAAAGGATGCAAGAAACTGGTTGTAGTCATAGAGACGTCGTCCCTCTGGTCCCAGTTCTCTCAACCTGCGTGGGACAAAAGCCGCAACGGCAACGAATCTCTGGACCACTGGTGCCACTGTGTTCCAGCCTGCGACCGCCGAGTTTGGAGACGACACTCACGATCGTGTCCTGACCACAAAGATCTCAAGATCTCTCAAGAGACTATTGGGTTTGCATGAAAATCATGTAACCCCAAATCCAAGGGTAGTGGCCATTTTCCCTATCAAAATTATAAAAATTGTCATTTTGGTGTGTACCCCATTTTCAAACAGACGCATGTGGCATCAGCATAAAGATCTCAGCGACCCTGTGGAATCATGAAAGTGGCGGATCTTTTCTGCCATCATGTGCTATCCACTAAGTCTACAACACAGGCATTCCAATTACTGACAGCAAGCTCCCTCGAGTCCTTGATCTGAGAGAAAATGCCCAGCGCTTTGTCAAGGGACGTGCCCAGGACATCTAAAATGCTGTTGCCTCGAGTTTTATGCTGGCTTCGGAGATTTTCGGGTCAGGAGTCGAAATCTCCATTGTGCACTCTTCCCTCTCACAAGTCGATGCTGCTAAAACCGGAGCCCGAATGATCCCTACAGCCATCAACCATGATCGGCTTCCCCAAAAGTTCCCCGTCGAAAGTCGCTCAGAATCCAAGTGTTGCTGTAATCCCAGCTGCTGTCCCAGACAATCCAAGTAGTCCAAGTCGCTGCTGATGATGGACCGCACACAATGCACCAGTTGCGACAACATGCCCTGGTTGGTCGTCAACTCCATGGCACCTCCAGCTCCTCAGCACCAAAACGGCAGACAGGTCAGTGGTCAACGCGTTTCTGCTGCCGGGTCACTCCCAAAAGCCGGTTCCAGCGGCTTGAAATCTGCGGCAAACGAAACGGGCACGGAAGACATCGAAAGTGTAGGGGAGCTTCCGAGAACCCAAGGGGGATACAATCTCAATGGCATGCTGATGGTAGCATACTTCATTTCACTTCCATTCTTTCTGTAGCAGCCATGGGCCATGGCCTTTGTAAACGCCAGTCATCTTTGTTCCCAGCTCCAACATGCTACTCCACGCTTGTGATGTCAACTGGCTCCCCTCGCCAATATAGGTATTCCTCAAGGGCGAGACTTGCAAGCCGCACTTTCCAAGCTGGAAGACGCACTGGAAAAATCAAAGGTTGTTCCAGAGTTGTTCCCTAACGCGCGGAGATTGTGGGGCCAAATCATTTGCTAAGTCAAGCTGCGCATTCTGAATTAGAGATGCCGCTTCTTGGACACCCACCACTTTGTTTGACACCTGCAGTTTGCAGAAGGTTAAACTTGCAGAATCCACAACAGTGTCTCAAATTGTGTGGGTGAAGAGTCTGCAAAAATGCAACATTTTGAACCAAAAACAATAGCAGCCCGGGAGTGGCACCTGGCTCACGGTGTCTTGACACCACTTGGCTGCTCCACCGATGGAGTCCGTCAAGCCAGCAAAGTCAAAGAGGCGACGGCTTACCTTTGGCTGCGAGGCTTTGGTTTTTGGTCCAAGAATTGAATGTGAAACCAGTGAAACCAAGATTGATAAACCTCCATGCAGTTTACTATCAAACATCTCCAAACCGATCTCTTGCTGGGGCTTCCCAAGGCTTTTCCTTGCAGCTTGGGAAGGGGCCGAACTAGATGAAGATCCTCCAAAGTCGTTGGTTACCAATGGTTTACACTGTTTACATCTTTGTGTACGTAGTCAATGAACCAGCGCTCCAACCTCCAAAGCTCTTCGGGCAACGGGGTCATGTCCATGTTGAGCTTCCAGTGCCTGTGAGGCTGTATTGTCCAGCAATTCATGGGGATGTTGCTCAATCAGAATGGGAAATGCTTACAATTTACATATGTTTATTTCTGTATATGTATACCTTCTATCGGTGTATATATATATCGTTTTTATTTATTTAGGTGTTTATTATTTGTGTATTTATTCATGTTTTGTTTATTATCATATTGTCATGTGTATGTGTATATATATGTGTGTGTGTGTGTTTTGATGTTTGATTATATTTGTATATCATGTAGAACTGTTGCTGGATTTCGAGTCCACAAAACCGACACCGAGACCCGGGGACACGCGGACACGCTCGGCCTCGGCACCAAGCCTTCTTGGGTCTGAGTGTCTCACCACCTGACCAGGAAACTCGACGTTCAGAGACGGAAAACACGATTTTTTTAGCATGATTGAAGAGAGACCCTACAAGAACCCACACACTTCTTGAATTTTGTTCAGAAAGGTAGGGCAACCATGGGCAATCCCGTATACGGGGACTATGCCAGGAGGTACCTCATAACTAGGAGCAATGTCCTGCGCTGCAACATTGGCAAGCAGCAGGAGACCTGAGTTTCAAAAGAATGGCAGCCCTCCCATGTCAGAACCCTACAGTAAACTTACATAGATATTGAAAATCCACCTTTTATCCATGTATGTTCATAGCTGTGTTATTTTGCCGGAGAGTAGATCTTATTCCCAGAGAAAGTGCAAGTCAGACAAAAAATCATCAAGGCCCACACACAAGCATGCACGAAGCATGGCCATTACTAATAAATCAATCCACTATGAAGCGCCCCTTCGAGCCCAAGCAGCATGCGCTGTGCAGAAAAGTCACCAAGCTGTGCGTGTCGACCCAAGGCAAGAGAGCGCGTTTCAAAGCATCTTGTGCAGATTGACTGAAGGTCTTTCCACTAAACACATCCTCCCTTCAGCAGAAAATGCCGCCCATCTTACGATCCCATGGCTTCCGCAGATGAAAATGGTAAAAGGTCAAGACCATCCAGTTTTCTGGCTAAATTGTAATGATGATTCATGATTCACAATTGATTCACCAATCCGAAAGAAGATCATGTTGAGATTCGATGATTCCAAACAGTTCCCCTGGAGGTCGCCCAAATCCACTTCTTTCCCCCGCACCACTCGTGCAGCTCGGAGCCCTTGGGGCCCAAAGGTGGCCCTTTGGGCCGTGGCTGTCAGGCAGCCCAACTACTCAGGAGCTCGCAGCGAGGTCTCCAAGAGGGAACACTGATGTTCCATACCCAGTTGTTTGTGAAACTTTGAAGCCCCAGTTCAAAATATCTCCAAAACATTCGCTATCAGCCTAGTCTAGAGTCTAGAGATAATATTTTATTATTCATTTATCTACTTTTTCATTCATTCATTCATTCATTTATTTATTTGCATTTTCTCATTTATTTATATATATATATACAAATCATGAGGAGACAAGACTTGAGACATCTCGCCAGCAGCTTTCGCGGCACTTTAGCGCCAGCAGCTCCCGCTGCTTTGCCCACTCAGTGAGTGGCAGACCCGTCGTTGTGGACAGTGGTCCCTCATTGCTCCTCTTAGCGAAGACCAAAACTATATACCATCCCAAAATTCACTAGAAACAGCTTGGGAAGAAAAAACAAGTTGAAGATGTTGAAGTTTCTTCCGTCCCACTACTTACTCCCTCTAGACTCCGGATCAAGCTGGAAAATGAGGTCAAGGATCAAATGATATGGCCCTAACGACTAATGAGCGTTTCAATGGCGTGTTGTAGTCTCAAGCCTGTTTTCGATTCCAATGGGAAAGCAGGAAGGACAAAGTCAAAAGATCAGACACTTGGTTGAAACAGTTTCAGCCAGGAAAGCGGGCCTGGCATCTGGGTTTTGGAATGGCCAACATCGGAGCTTTTCCGTAGTTCAATCCAAGCAGTCTTGGAACGGTTCACACAATTCACACGTGCTTTGCAACATTCGTCTGAGCAATGAGAGAGACCGGACACTGCTTTGCAGGGCCGAGTTCAAACCACTGGAACTGGAATTGTGGGGAAGCGCTAGCTGCTCTAGCTAGGCTCCGCCTTGTCAAGTGCGTCTCTATAACGCGTGTAGTCCCTCACCACATGCACCGAATCATGGAACGATTCTTTCTGCAGGGCTTCAATGGCTGCATGAACCTCATCGTCCTCCTTGATGCCAGCAATTTCCTCGCTGATGCTGCTGTTGGGCTGCTTGTGGCAGCTGAATCCCGAGTTCAGCGCTGAGAAGAAGGCAGGCACGAACTGGGCTTTGCGCGAGACGATGTCACCCACCTCAAAATGTCCAATCTCAGAAATCCGCCAGCAACTTCCAAAAACTCCAGCCTTTTGCCCTTAAAAATCTCCAGCCTTTACATCATTTTACATCCAGGTTTCCGGAATCAAAAAATGGCGATATCATCCATGGTATCCACCATGGTATCCCCCCATGGTATCCTCCATGGTATCGCCCTGCCTCCATCAAGGTCTCTGCGGCCTGGATGGTCTTCCCCGGTGCTTGGATCCCCACCTTGGCCTCGCGCAAGGGACGTCCCGGAAAGGCCTCGGTTGATGGGAAGAGGCTTGGAAAAGCCACTGGAAAATGGTCCGGAAAATTGGGGAAACATGGGGAAATAACGGGTAATCATGATGGGTTGTAATCATTGTAATCGGGTACAGTATGTAGGGGGATATCATGGGGTTTTGTCATTGTAAAGGGTTCTAATCGGGGGAACTACCTCAATATTCTGTTGGTTTTCCACTTCTGTTGTGTGGAATATTGGCGAACAATCCCCATTCGAATCCCTACAGTCGGGTTTGCCCAGAACGCATCATATCATATCCCAGAAATGCACTTTTCATGCAAAAAGATATATCCCAAAACTGCCATTTTCGTATAGGAAATGACCTGCAAAAACTGCACTGCACAGGATTTTAAGTCCCCTTACAGGCCCAAGGCACTGCTTTGGCCAACGCCAACTCCCGACCACCCGCCACCAGCAGGAAGGACTTCTGCTGTGTCACGTCCACCACAAACAAATACGCGAAGTCCAGTTCCTTCCGCCGGTCATGTTCGCCGTTCTTCAGGGCGCCTCATGAGATGAACGAGGCGGATCTGACTTAATGCCTTGGCATATGACAAACGCAGATGCATACTAATTTACAGTACATGACATGTGTTTTTTTGCATGTTTCAAAAGGAAGCTTTCGAACTTAAGCCTCAATGATTCCGGGTAACGTTTTTCCGTGCAACGGATGAACCCATAAAACCTGCTGCATCTGCCCAGGTTCCCTTCTCAACTTTAAGAATTCGCAGCTCCATCAAAAGCTCCTGATGAGGCAGAAACTTCGCCAGCCACTTGGAGACTTTCTGTAACATCAACTGCCCCCCAAAAAAAAGACACCAAAGAGTATCAAAGACACTAGCAAACCCCAAAATATAAAAGTACTATCCTACTTGAATAGAATAGTAGGAATTGCTATCCTTTTTGGGGGGTTGCTAGACATACATATTTTTTTAAAAAAAATATCGTTAAACCGTCTCCGGATCCAAGTCGAGCATCATCGGCAACCTTCAAAACAGGCTCAGTGTCTGTGACCTCAAGAACCGCAATACCCACCTTCCATCCATTGGCTGTGAAGTCTTTCTGGTCGCCTCGAGTCATCTCATAGGCCCCAAGTCCTGGCACCGATGCAGGAAGGGCAGATCTGGCAGCAACGGGCGCGTTTCGGACATGAAATATTAGTGCAACGTCAGCAGTTGAGCGTTCGAACACACATGTCAAATATGTTGGTAGGTATGGGTACGTCCCAGTAAATTAAATAACCCCTTCCCTTGGTTGTTCTGTTGCTAAGCAGTCAAACATGTCTAGTTCCAAGCCGCAGAAGTCCTACAATCCATTCGGTCTTCGCCCGGAACATGGCTCGAGCAAGCTCATCAGGATCTTCGCACTCCCCCAGAATGCAAAGGACGGTCACCAGGAAACGATCTGCATTTGTGGTAGTGACACTCTGCAAGTTCCTTGGACAGGTGAACAGGGTAAACAGGGTGCGCAGGGTGAACCTTCAACAAATCTTGGAGGTGGGCGAGTGGGCGCTTTGCAAATGTGAAGCAAGCAGAGTTCTGGTAGTAATTCCAACGGGACCCTCCTGCATCTGCATCTGGTCCCATAATCTGGGCTGAGAACATCTTTATCTTTGCCAAGTTTCAAAGTGTCCGACAGAATCGCACAAAGCAAAATTCGCGCAACAGGCTTTGGGATCATTCCTGAGTGGAAGCAAAACTGAAACAGTACTCAAGCAAAGACAGAGCCCAGGGACATCACAATTGCAACCCAGAATGATTCCGAGAAAATGGTCGGGTTTTTTTTCTGGTGATATATCATGATATATCCATTGAGCATCTCCGAGCACAGTTTTGTCGAGGTTCGGTTGCCTCGAATGTAGGAGTGTGTGACGATGCTGCTCATGGATCCCCAGGGCCTCACGTCCATGAAGACGGGCTTTTCTGATGCCATTGACTCCGCCAAAGCCTCGGGCTTTGGAATCAGCCCAAGAAAAGCCACAAAATGCCTTGGGAGAACCCCAAAGGTACTTCTCCAAGATCTATTCAATCTATTCAAGATCTATCCCCTGTCAGTGAATTATGTGCATTCCGTCTGAGATCTGTTGTTGTTGACATATCCTTCTTGTGCCCCAGCGGTATATGTCAAACAGCTGCATCCTACATTGTCAAGTCACGTGGTGGTCAATCAGCCCAATGATACGCTTCTTGCGGTCTGGGGCGTCTCGCAAGGAGGGAACCATCTGTTTGTCCTCGTTGTGATCCACCAAACAGACTGGCAGCAGCTTGCCATCCGCATCTGGTGTGGCGGCACCAGGATGATCATCGAAGAAAGGTGGCACCTCCAAACCTGCCAAGAACGCTGAGAGCTAAATAGAGCCCGAGGCATTTGCTAAATCTTAGGCAAGCTGACTTGGTGAGGAAAAGTGAATACACCAAAGAACAAGTTGTTTTAGAATGGCAGCAGCAGCTCAATCTACACAATTGCAACACCAACAGGTCACCACACACTGTTCGATCCCTGGCCTGCCCATTTCAATGCATACATGATTTCACCATTGAGATCCCTCTCTGCCCTTGTGGCCGTCCCTTGCCATAGGCAAGCACCGCCAATGGCTCCAGCGATGCTATCCAAGTCGGTTTTGACGTGGCCCACGAAGAGGGCACCCTGCAAGATCTTCTCCACACAGAGCTGCCTGTGACAGTCATGGGTGTCATACTTGTTGGATTCAAGACGCAGTTCCAGGTGTTCAAAGACAAAATACACCCTGATTTGTTCAGCTTTCAAGTCTCAAACCCAAGTGCAAACCCAAGACTCTTTGACCATTGTTTCACTAAACTAGTTCAACCTTCACCACGAGATGTTTTCCCAGCCACCCCACACCGGCAGGTCACTCGATGAAAGCTTCGGCGGTGGGATTCGCCACTTTGTCTTGGAACTCTTCAGCCAGGTCCCTGGCCATGGCTTTATACTCCGCCATCGCTTCCTGGGTTTTGCTCTTCTCCATCCTTGGCTCTACTTGGCTCCACATGGCACAGCTCCGGATGGGAAAATCACCATATTTGAAGGAACTCATTTAACTAAGTGGGCTATAGTTTCCATACTTACGTGAAATTGCCAACAGTTTTGGAAGATGTGAAGGTCAGTGGTTGGATTTTGATAATTTAGATAAGGATACCATTTTCCGGAGAAAACCCTCATGCACCTCACTTGCTGGAAGATGTGTGTGTGTGTGCGTGTTCCCGTCAAGTCCTAAAATTATTCGTCGAAGAACCAAAACTCAATTTTCAGTGTTTTCCGTCTAAGAGTATGGCATTCACGACGTTATTGTGCTGAAGAATTCGAAATCGATGAAAGACTTATCAAAAGGATCACAAACAATTTCAAAATTTTGACATGCAATATACAGACGCTGTGTTGTCATGAGCACCTATTTGCACCTGAAGGATCAACAAACGCGGCTAGAAATGCAGCCCAAAGTCAGGATCCCAAATTTTTCCACGTCCTGCTCTGTTCGGCAATGTCTAGGGCTGAATGACCCCGACTTTGCACTGGGACTATCCCCACCAGCAGCAGCAGCAGCAGCCGTTGTGGCACGTGGCACCTCCAAGTGAGGTGCGCTGGGCAGCATTTTGGCACCTTGACCTTCCCCGTAGAGCTATTCGATAAGCTGATCCGCAGGGATTTCACCCTGGTCGTTCTTCTTGACATTGGCGTAAAGGACCTTCAGGGAGACAGAACGAACACATGGAACAACCCGACCCAATACACTCAATACAATGTATAGCTCTAGTCGGCAATCATGAGTTCATAATTTATTATTAATTTACCAAAAACGGTCATTGATTACATATGCAAATGCCTGCCCGCATTTTAGTCTCGACCGGCCTCCAGGCCCTGGTCACCAAAAAGCCGTTTCAACTGCTCTGGTTTTAGGCATTGGCCCGTGGCCAACGCCTCTGACAATCGCGCTTTGGCGCGTGGTTCGCGCACCTCCATGATTTCAGGGGACTCGCAAAATCCGCCGTGTATCCTTGAGATCAACGGCTTTGTCGCACGAGGAAAATGGGTCAGGCGTGACTTAGGGAATGGCCAACAAAAATGCCAGGATTCGTGCCAAACAGCCAAGCGAGGACAAGTTGAACACAAGTGAGGAGAAATAAATTATTGTGGCAAGAGACCCCAAACAGTGTGGGCGTGTGGGAGGATATTGTATGACAATGTTGTTGTTGTTGTTGATGATGATGATGATGATCATGATGATAATGATGATGGAGATGTTTTTGAAGATGAAGATGACGATGAAGATGACGATGAAGATTATAATGTTGCGGATAATGATGTTGAGGATGATGATGTGGAGGATGGTGATGTTGAGAATGATGATGTCGAGGAGGGTGAAAATGATGATGTTGAGGAGGAGGACCGATCCCAAGACCGGGACCCACACTTCGCGCGAGCCTGCGCAATGGAAATGCACGGAAATTTTTAAAGCTGCCGAACGATGATCTTGGCTGATTCCGCCGGCCGCCAGAATCTTTTTTTGGCTGGCTGGCTGGCTGGCCGGCTTCGGACCCCCGGGCTGATTCCGCAGCGCTCGGCGGCGGGTTGATTTTGACGAGCTAATTGTGAATTGGCAACGGGATCGTGCTGTCCACGCAGCTCTTTTTACTGTTGGCGTGAGCCGTACAGCTCAAGGGCCCTGTTAGCCAAAATGGCAACAGACATAATATGTGACAACCTGGCCTATACATGGAATGTCAAGTATCTCAAATTGACACTCAACCTGTTCTACAGGTGTCACATCGCATTGTTTACATTCATGTCTGTACAGGGCACTACGGAAAATGGCGCAGTGGTACTTCTACTGCTTCTGTACCTTATACATGCAATCTGTTAATACACGGATGATAAAGTCCGGTTTCATACTCTTTGTGAGACAGTCACTGGTCATAGTGTGGGTAGCTATCCAGGATAGCTTGTCTCCTCCGTTTGGGTCGACATCCCACGTCTTTCGGTCATCATTCCAATAGGATCCATGTATCCTTTGCAGCTCAATGCCTAATCTCTTGTCACTCACCTTCGCGAGAATTTCGGAAGCCAAATGATCCGAGAGAGAACGGCAATCTGTAAGAGCTAAGTGCGGCACACAACTCCTAGCATCGACTTCCCACGTCCTCAAAGATCTGATCTGACCCTTGATCTCAGCTAAGACTCCCCTGAGCTTGTCTCCTGCCTCAAGACCATGCTGCAGTGATTATGTCTCGGCCTGAAGTGTGCTTCGGCATACGCGTCGGATCGTAGTAGAGCTGAAAGACAAAGGCATCACTCTGTACGTGTTACAGTTGCTACTCTTGATCTCAGTAAGATCTCCAAGAAAGCGGCAGCGTCTTTGTTGAGAACCATAATTCTGCTCGTTGGAGAAAGAAGCGTCAGTGATCGTGATCAACCCAACTTCATCCCATTTGAGATGTCCACATTGAGAAACGAAGTCTCACTTGATCACCCTTGTGAGCAAGTTGCACAACTGCATTTGCGTCACATAGAGTGCTGACTGTGGCGTTCTTGATCGAAGATTGTTGGCGGCTAACTCGGTATGCCAAATCTGGTCTTGTTTGCTTGCAACCCAAGCTAGTGACCCTGTCACCGTCACCGACCTGAGTCGAGTGATATCATCGCCTGAAATCTTATCGTTGATTGAACCGCTTGCTTCAATGGGAAACGGTTTAATCTTCCTTGTATTGTGGACGGTGTCAACGTAGATGTCTCCATCTCCTGAGCGCGAAAACTGCTTTCCGCAGTATCTGAAATCGTTCACCTCGGTGTTGCCGATGTTAAACGGGTCAAACTCAGGATCTAAATGACTGGCACCCACACCAACATTGATCACGTCAATCAAGGGCTGGCCAGACTCCTGGAGAAACACGAATGGATGTGAAGTGAACACGACTGTCTTGCTGCCATGACTGGGGTTGGAGGTTAACCCAAACCGCTCTGGATCATCATGTCGTGCTTGTTCAAATTGGAAATTCCATCCAACACAGCCTTATGATGCTTCCTACCCATGGTGACTCGTTCATTGGGATGAATGGCAATCGGACCATGCTCATGTACTTCAACATCCGTGTCGGAATCCAAGACAATTTCAAATGGATTGGAACCATCTGGATCTCTGGCCATGAGTCCAACAGGCAACAAGTCTCTGGGTTCTTCTTTGATGATCGTACCATTCAGCGCGGTTTCTGCATGTTTGGAGTCATCATTGGAAAGGTCAGCTTTCACTGGCTTAGCCAAGTGGACTCAGTTTCCGGGGTTTGCTCTTTGGGATTCCCTCTGAACATGTCGTCGCCGGTACAAATCATAAACCGACTTGGTTGAGGTGGAATTGGAGGATTCTTTCGGCTCCACTTTTGGGCTTCCATTTGGGGGGCGTTTTTTCGGCTCCACTTTTGGGCTTCCATTTTGGGAGCGTTTCGGCTCCACTTTTGGGTTTCCGTTTTGGGAAAGCTATTTTGGCCCTCAAAACCCTGATCACCCGACAACACCACAAGGCGCCCCATGTACGCTCGAGGACGGACGTCACGGTGAGAAAAGGTGATCAGGTCAGCCCAGGAAACTGGCACCTCAACATTCTCA
>Ga0126342_10004152_pt1 | contig 24491 bp, 18 predicted proteins | sample Cyp1metagenome_FD_92528 | JGI IMG/M metagenome (GOLD analysis project Ga0126342, IMG submission 92528) | Coral microbial communities from Lord Howe Island, Old Settlement Bay, Australia - Cyphastrea 1 metagenome | ecosystem: Host-associated > Invertebrates > Cnidaria > Coral ...
TAGCAGCCGCAGGCAACAGAATCTCTGGAAAAATGTTGTTTTTCTAGGATTTCAGACGGGACGTTAGGGAGTTTTTGGGCGTGGTTTTGGAACTAGCTCGTCCTTTAGAGCCATGGTGTTTTCCTGCCGGGAGCTGATTTTTTCGAAGCTGTTTTACTGCGAGCAGTCGCAGGCAACAGAATCTTTCGAATCTCTCGAATAGGTTGTTTTTCTAGGATTTCAGACGGGACGTTAGGAAGTTTTTTGGCGTGGGTTTGGAACTAGCTCGTCCTTCAGAGCCATGGTGTTTGCCTTCCGTGAGCCCATTTTTTCGAAGCTGTTTTACTGCGAGCAGCCGCAGGCAACAGAAGCAAAGTTATTTGCTTGCTAGCAGGAGGAGGAGTAACAGCAACAAATAGAAGATCCGCAGCAGTAGCAACAACAGCAGCAGAAGCTTTTGCCGCGGCAGCAGCAGCAGAAAGTTTTCATGCTGAGAGCTGAAGCAGACAAGAGGTCGTTTGTTGCTACTTTGCGTGCCATTCCGTTCGGGAGCACACACGGCCATTGGATTTTTTGTGTTTGCTTTGGATTCGCCCAAATTCTTTGGTGCTTTGGACGCAGGTTCCACAAGTAGGGCATGTGTGCGAAAAGTGGGTTGTCAGCAGCGTCGGCCGAAGAATTCCATCCTGCACGCGAAATTGTCTCCCACACACGCGGCGGTGGTTGACATGTCCGGAAGCAATTGAAGTAGTAACAGATTTTTGGCAAAAAGGGCATGAATACACATAAATCTTTTCTGGTGGTGGTTTTCGCTCTATTTCTTTTGGGATTGCAACCTCAGCATGTGGCCCCATTCCATTCACTGGTTTAGCATCGTTATCCCTTCATGTCACCTATTGGTGATCTATGCATGTACATATGTATATGTGTCTGTATATATATATATATGTATGTATTTGTATATATATATATAATATTGTTGGGTTTTTTATAATAAGTAAAAATACATATATATATATATATATATATTATCTACATAGATAGATGTATGTATGTACATATACCATTGTAGCCTCACAATTATCCTATGTATGTATAAATACATATGCATACACAGTATGTGTATCCCTACATAGCAAACATGGTTTCTGTGAACACAAACGAACACGCTGTGCAGCTGGAATCACGCCTGGACTCGTTGAAACACAGCCAGTTTTGGACACCTGGCCAAGCTGCATGAACACGCGTGGCCCCACTGTTTGATCAAACAACATGCGTTTTCCAACGCCTTGCCACCTCTGCTTCCTACCAAAAACAAACTTGGAGTCTGTTCAGGTTCGAGTGTCTTAGTTTCCGACTCTTTTTCCGACATGCCAGGTTCGGGGTCTTCAGCAATGCATTGCCATTCCTGCTCGCAGCTACCGCGCTTGTCGCGCCAGCTGCAAACATCAAAAAAGACAATTTCGAACAAGCAACCTGCCACATGTTTCGACAAGCCCATCTCAGGCCACGATGCGAACTTCCTTGATCGCCACTTTCTGAGCTTGCTCTTTGATCACCAGCACATAGTCCTCTGAAAACAGCCAGTACGCACCATTCTCCTCGTCGGCTTCCCGAGATGGGTGCGTCAGAGCCTCTCGGCCCAAGGCTGCCCAAACGATGACCTCCGCCAGCTCCTGAATCCCCTCCTCCAAGACACCTTCGCCGTGCTGCTTCATTGGCACAGCCCGGCCCTGTTGATCGACCAATTTGAACGATTTCATGGCCTTGTCCGCCTTCGAATACTCAATCGCGCCCACTTCCTGGACAACGCCACGAAGGTTCAAAACTTCTCCAACAGCGCCCACATTTGCAAAGTCCGAAGTCACGACCGCAGGGTCCGGCTTCATGATCACCACGGCCCCATTCAAGACTTGCACCTGGCTCTGGCGAGTACTTTGCAGTTTCACCACCGGCTTGTTTTCATTCCCAAGGCCCAAGGGCACAATCTCAAAGTTCACCAGCTTCACGCCAGGAAACGAGTCCGGAGTGCTCTCATAGCGAGCTCGAAGATCTTTCTCGATTTTCTCGAGCAAAGGGCTCCACACATTCAGCTGAACAATTGCTGAGTGGTCCCCAAAGGCTGCTGCCATGACATGACGCGCCATGGCATGACTCGCCTTGACTTCTTTCGTCTCGTACATCTCCATGATGAAGCCCGCCACCGTCACCAAATCCCCTTTCTTGAGCTGGAACAACTCGGCCACTGCTCCGACTGTAGCCACAGTCTTTGCCGGCTGCGCAGCCGAGACTCTCCTGGCTCTCTTCTTCGGGGACACGACTGTCTCCTCAGAAGCCACGGGTGGCCCATCCACGGGAGAATCTTGAACTTCTTCCACCTCAGCCATCTCCCTGCCAGTTGCGCTGCTGCAATGAGCTTCGTGCCAAAACAGCTGTCACCAACAACGCAGCGTTAATTGGAAATACACTACACAACACATGGCATGATTTCCCCAGAAACCATCAAGGCTTAGCAACCACTGATTCTTCTCTCAAGAAGACATTTTAGTCTATCTCACTGAAATCACATTGCCTCCGGATGCTTTCTATGGAACACTGATAGACGTGTTTCAGATTTTTTTTTCGCACGAACAACTTTAGACTTACAAGCAACCAATGGTGTTCGGAATCGCGCCTGGACGGCTGACACGACAGCCACTTTCGGACACCTGACCTTACATTGGGTGCATGCTCATAAACCACGAAGACTCGGAGCAACCCATTTGAAAAAACAGGTTTCGTGTGAACAATACACCCCAACATGAAGTCAGCATAAACCTAAAATGTCGGTGACCTCGATAACTAGCTGATAGCATGAGCGCTTATTCTGAATGGCCACTTTCCTGGGTTGATGACCTCTTCTCAATCTGAATATGTATGTATCATACATGTGCGTGTATATGTATATATATATATATGTATATGTGTATATATATATATATACACATTCATGAAAAATCCAACAAACTTAATCATGGCACACAGTCTGATAGGAAAACTCACCATCTGTCGCACACCTTGCGGCTCACAGGTTTCGCTGCACCACAGAGATGTCTGATGAACCTGACAGCAAAAACACCAGGAAAAACGTGGCAAGAAAATGGAGCACTAAGAAATTCAAGGCAGCGTAGGTTGTCCGAGATCGTCCAACAATCAACCATTTAATTAAAAACATATTCATCATTACGAGATTCACTGAATCTATTCGTTCCAATTCTTCCATCCAATTTGAACAGTACATCAATACTTTCTCATCGTCCACATAAAAACCAGATTCTTGCAGCTATCTCTGTTTCAGGAAAGCTTCATATATCCCATTCTTCCCCAAACATCCACTCTAAAAGAGTTGCCAACAGCGGCAGCGTTTAACCGACCAAAGGCTGCCAAAGGACTGGAAAACAGAAGACCTCGTAGTAAAATGAATTGATGATTCATGTCACCAGTACTAAGCACGCCAAAAGCATCTATGTAATATCTATGTTACATAGCTTTACATAGGCTGCATAGATCTGCATAGGTTTGTCCTTCAGCTTGGCGTGGTGGGAGCCTATACAGGGCTATTTTGACGCTATGGTGGGCCGATGTTGGCTCATTTCGAGGCTATGTTGACCATTTGAAGCTATGTTGGGGCATCTTGAGTCCTACAACAAACCCGCGTAAAATTTTATTACTTTACGCAAGTTTTTTTTGACGCATTTTGCGACCTTCTTGGGCCGATAAAGGACTATTTTGACGCTATGATGGGCTGATGCTGAGTCATTTCGAGGCTATGTTGGGCCATTTAAAGTTATGTTGGGCTATGTTGGACCATTTGAAGCTATGCTGGGGCATCTTGAGTCCTACAAAAAAAAACGCGTAAAAAATTGTTATTTTACACGGGTTCTTTTGAACGCATTATATATATAATGACTTGTCAAGGTGGGAATCATACGAACTAAAGCAATTGATTTTACATTGTTCGTAGCCCATGTGTGTTAAATGCCATGAGTCGGACAATAGTGGTTTTATTGTTCTGGCATAGACTGTTTTCCAACTGTTTTTGTCATGTTTCCACCCGCAACGACACTCCAGGTTCTCCTCCTCTCCTGGTACAGTGGTACTCTCCTGCCGCGATGGCCAGAGTTTTCATCAACCCAGAAGGTATTGAAGCCAGACAAAAACTGGGGCTATACAACCGAGTATCATAGAGACATGGATATGGGGTTATGATGTGAATTTATCTGTGCTTGGAACAAATTATGAGTATGTATTGATGTGTTGCTGTATGTATTTAAGATGTCGAGACTATGATGAAAAGTCTGGGAGATAAAACCAACTATAGATCATCATAAGGAGATCAATGACGATATCATGTTATTAGAAATGAAGCTATCAAGCCACGTATTGTAGGGATATCGGATATGGGGTTAACAGGGAAAATATGTGTTTCTTGAAACAATCTATTACTATGTGACATCCCTTTTTTTCTGCTCTTGCAGCGGCTCTCCAGCTCTGCGCACAATTGGCTTCGTCCGCGGAAGCTGCCCAGCCCTACGCGCGCAGAGAACCACAGTACATCCCTGCACAACGACTTTCAAATGCTTAAATGACAGCTTCAGGTTCAAACACAGCGCTCGCGAATGACAAAAAACAGGAACTCGGCAATGCTGTACAGACAGCCAAACTCTGTGCCGTTCGCGCAACTGCTACGCATAGCTGTCCGCTGGCAAATATGCTGGAAGCTTTCGTGGAGACTAATGTAATGTTGTGTGATTAGTGTAGTGTAGCAAAACCGAGTGTAAACATAGTATGTAGTTAGTGTAGTGTAGTGTAGTGTCATGTAGTGTCGTGTAGTGTAGTGTCGTGTCGTGTCGTGTAATGTAGTGTTGTGTCGTGTCGTGTCGTGTCGTGTTGTGTAGTGTAGTCTAGAGTCTAGTGTACGTGCTGTAGTGTAGCGTAGTGTAGCGTAGTGTAGTGTAGCGTAGTGTTGTGTAGTGTAGTGGAAGGTAGTGGAGGTGGTGGAGTGTGGTGGAGTGTCACCTCGTGTAATGTAGTGTAGCATACTGTACTTGAAAGTAGTTGAGTCAATTGAGTGTAATATAGTGTAATTAAGTGCGGTGTAGTCGACTGTAGTATCGTATAGTGGAATGTAATGTCGTATACTGAAGTGCAATAGCGAAGGTATAGTGCTAGTTCTAGTACGTGTTGTAGCTGTAATTGTCGTTAGTGTAATGTAGTGTCGTGTGGTATAGTGTCAATGAGTTTAGTCATTGTACTTTAATGTAGAAGTGTTGTGTAATTGAATGTACTTTAGATTACTTTAGTATCATTCCGTGTCGTGGAGTGTAGTGGAGTGTCGTGGAGTGTAGTATATGGACTGTACTAAAGGTGTGATAGTTGTTGTAGTTGTCGTGTAGTGTTGACTTCTAACCTTCCTTACCTTATTTGCCAACGTCTTCGTGCACTCACTCAGCCACTCAATCAGCCTCTCCTTCATTGTCTGAGCCTGCCTCCGCTACTTCGCGCAGCCCGTACGCGCAAGCACGGCTGGCTCGAGATACAGCGTCGCCAAGCCGCCGAGCCAAGCGACGGCGCTTCGCTGGTGCCCCGCCGCATCCATGCAGCTCCGCCAGCGTCACACTGACCTTCGTCATTGCGGCCACATCAGCCAGCGCTGCTGCGCGCGCCGTCTTCACTTCACGCACCTCCTTGTCCTTCTCCAGCTGCTCTTTCAAGCTTTCTCCTTCCAAAAGATGTAAATGGCCATGAGTTGCAAGCTTGGGCCGAAGATACTCCCACGCTGCAGCTGTCACCTCACTCAAATGCACCTTCAGCGTCCGCCCACCAATCACCACAGCATGTCCCAGAACCTAAGTGTGTCATCACAACACACACCAAAGTCAAGCAATGTCAACCGTTTCGAAACTACATAACACTGCGCAAAGCAGTGGCAAAAGCTGCGAAAATAGGACACCCACGCGAGAGGTTGGTTGTATTTACCTTTGACTCTGTCGGTCTGTCTCTCTATCTATCTATCTACCGATCTATCTATTTATCTATCTATCTATCTATCCATCCAGTTATCTATCTATCTACCTACCTACCTATCGATCGATCTATCTATCTATCTATCTATCTATCTATCTATCTATCTATCTGTCTTCTGGCTATCTATCTATGTATTTATCTTTCTATCTATCTGTCTGTCTGCCTGTCTGTCTATCTATCGCTCTGTCTGTCTGTCTATCTGTCTAGCTCTTTACCTATTTGTCGATCGCCATAACGGCTTGCAATTCCTGTGCTTTGCATCTGTCCATATTGTCGATCGTTTACTTCTACACTTCCTTCGACAACCCACAGAATCAAACAATTCTATTGTCAGCAAGGTGCTGCACCCACCGGCATGGGCGAAAGCGATCCCAAGAGAGCTTGCCGAACAGCCCGTCCCTGCAGATTGCTCAGCAAGCTGCCTGAAGCCAGCTCGATCTTCACGACGTACGAACGACATCCCGCAGCCGTCGGCTGCGCAGGCTGCGCATCCACGTCCATGGCCTCTGTGGGAAGCTCCTCCACGAGAAACTTCTCTCTCACTGCTTTCTCTACTCGTTGCTTCGCTATCGCCTCCTCGGGCAGCTGCATCGAGTAACTCACAGGTCCATTCGGCTTGCCATCAAATTTCACCGCAATGCCCAGCTCTTTTGAACATTGGGGTCCGAATTGATCTGGTTGCTCGAAGACCTTCTGATGTGCACGGTCTCGAACAGCCACCAAACGAAGCATTGGACCTATGGCCGCCATTGCACCTGCAATCCTACTTTCCGCGCACAAGTGCCACTCTCGAGCAGGCTACAACTGTTTCGAACCCCACTTCGGACTTCACTGAAACTTCCCCATATTTCACATCATGCTTCATACTTCACATCAGCTTCACGAGAAACAATCATCTCACAATCAAGCAGTCACCCTTGAATAAGAAAGATGTTAAAACAACGAAGTAAATGTGGAATGTCGTCTGTGACATCTGTTATCTGGCACATCAAACCAAAACCTTTTTTCGAGACATGCTAGATATCCAGCCTCCTCCCACGTGCCCTCCACATACCAAGCCTGCAGTCGCAAGAACGTCCAGCAAATCAAACAAAACGACAAAATTGATCAGGCAAGAAGTATTAAGAAATACTGCCACTCGGGCCTGGGAATGTACTTTTTCAAATGGGATCATATGGATTCAAGATCTTCATGAATATTAGGCACTTTGGATTCAAGTCTCATTTCAGATGTCCCGTCTGCGTTCCGCCTTTGGAAGGCGACAGCTCAGACCTGAAAAACGAAGCGAGACCCGCCTCAGGCACCAAGTAGACTTATGTTTTTACTCCCCACCATTTGCTGATCAGCTGGATAAACCAAAAGGACCTTCATAAACTCCAGGGCCACGTGAAAAGGTTCGTGTTTGCATCACAACGAGGGATGGATGAAAAAATCTAATCTCATCTCATCTCAATGCGGAAAGCGACCCTTTTTACCATGGCACTTCATCGTGACTTCGTGCTTCGAAATTTTGAAAACCAGCCCATGTCGAATCCGTGCAGACTGCACGTGCACTCAATGGTGCACTAGCCACCTTCGGCCAAGACGATCGCCCCGGTGCCGTGGTCACCGAGACACGAATGGTCCCATTTCCTGCGCTAACTACAGCTGACGAAATAAAGCAACGAAGTGTTTCTTCATTTCAATATTCGTCCTGTTTCCATGTTGCAACTTCGCCCATAACAAAGGAATACAAAGGATATATGATATACATGGGTATACTAGCATATACTGTGAGGCTCAGTGTCTTGACAGATGATGGGAACAGAGTGTTTCACTCGGCACATTTCAGATCAGAAACGCTGTCCTCTCCCTCCGCCATGATGCTGCAAGCGCTGGGCATCGTCCTGTGAAGCTGTAAGCGTTCTAAGTTCTAAGTCTAAACTTTCCATCATTTCTGAGCCAAACATGTTGCGCCTCTATGGCACGTATCCCTCAAGCCCATTAAAGTCCTACATTCAGCCCATGTTTTAACGCATAAGTATCCCAGAAAACTGCGGCTCTGTCAAGGAAAACATGTTTCTGTTGGTCCATCTGCCGGTGCCCACTCGCAGCTGAAGCCGGTTTTCAGGACATGGTGGCTGGCTGTATCCACAGCGCAGCTCTTGGCTTTCCAGGTCACTTCCAACCCATGGCGACAGGTTTTCTCCACAAATAGTGTATTCATAAATCCACTTGTAAGTCATCATTTTCCTTATTACGATAGCCGTCTTTGCATGTCTTTGCGTGGCTCCTTTCCGTCTTCTCCTGCGTTTATTCTCTACATCGTGCATTCACATTCTTTTCCGGGGTCGGCGGCAGGGGCGGCAGCCCTTAAATGATTGCATATGATTGCTATGGATTGGTGAAATCCACCTGAAATATCATAGGGATATAATGGATTATCATGGGGATATAATGGGAATGTCATGGATTATTGAAAAAATTGCTATGGATAGGGATAATCTCCATGATATTCCCATAATCATCATCCACTGGGGTCCTTCAGCGCCACAAGCTGTTGCAGTGGCGCCACACGGCCAGTACGTTGGCCTTGAGGTCCAGATGCTGAGCCCTATGTCTGTGATGTAAACAATGTATTGTTTGTTGCTATGAGTATATTATATAACTGATACTATAGAATACATCTGTATGTATACATATATATATGTATTGATATCTATATATAAATTAATATATGTAAAACGTCGACACATCCCGCAAACAGAAGCAGCTAACTGCACCATCATGCAAACATTTCGTTCGGCAGAGAAAGAAACAAGAACAAAAACAAATATCAGCACTTTGGATATGACATGATATGAATGAATGAGGTTTGTATAGTTTGATGTGCAGCAAACCATGTGCAGCAATACCAACAGCGGACCGGGCACTGTTGGAAGCACCCCTAGGTCCCACAAAACACTACCAACCCAGACCCGCTGAGGCAAACACACAGCGCCTGCCAAAGTTTCAAAGTAAAAAAGTGCTTGTGGTTTGTCGAACTGGAATCATGGTGAAGTGTCACTAGCCAACGAAAAAACAACAAACACATGTTCTGATTCCTTCTTTCCTGGGAAAAAAGTTGAAAGTGAGATGCCCAATCTGGCAAATCGATCAGATACTCCGATTTACAAAGTCATCCTTTGCGCTTTCGCAGAAACATCCCTCTGCAAATCTTGGGTGGTGAACTCTGATGATGACTTGAAGAATTCTCAGCTTTCAGATCTTCAGCAATCCCTGGTTACCTAGGGTCGCTTCTAGCACCAGCATGGTTTTTTCCCTCAACAATGTCCACCCTGTCCTGCCTCCATCATGATGAAGGTTCTCCTGGCTTCCTTCTTGTCCCCGGCCTTTTGAGCACCTCCAAATTGCACATGGCCGTGCATGGCTCTGCGTAAAATCTGCAATTGCATCATACTGCACCTGTGCTATAGAAGGGAGGTTTGTACATGATTAGTACATCTGAAGATTACAGATGGCGTGACTGCAAAAGAGTCTTCCTCCCCTGCCCAAATGATAGAACCATATATATATTAGAACCCACCATCCCGCCTGCTTGCAATGCGGCCTCCACAGCTGAGAGGTCGTAGTGGGGTACCCAAGTCACCTGCCACTTGGCTTATTCCGAGCCGGATGCGACCATGACGCATGAAACAGCCCATAGTTCTCTCGTTCACTCTCAAATCAACAATAAATCAACCCCCCAAAAGAGGAAAATGTCACGATAGTCAAATGGGTTCAGCCCTTCCCATGGTCTTTATGGTTCACTAATTGTGACGCTGGGGGCCTCCGCTTTGCAGAGCCTCAGACCAGTACGGAAGCCCAGGTGCACCTGGTGGCAGCGACGCTAGTTGCATACAAACTGCACGGGCCGCAACTTTTACTAAAAATGTTGTTCAACTATATGTTCAACCAATGCTATTTTATTACATGCAAACTCAACTTGTTTCAGTCATGTTCCCAAAAAGAACGTCCTGTTCGGAAAACCACCAGCTTTGGGGAGAAACGTGTCTGTGAACTCATTGGACGCAAAAAAAAAACAGGATGACCAGCAGAAGAAATTTGGGTATGGGTCAACCATGGGATAACTCTAATCACAAATTGATCACTTTTTAATATGAAGCATCCAAATTTGGTGGTGATAATTTTCGTTTCTTTTGACCAATCCCCTTCCGAAGCATCACTTAGGTGACACCAAAATGCACCCCTGCCACCAGCTAGACATAACACTGTCCGCCTCAGAATCCACGATGACCCTGTCACCAGTTTGCACCAACGCTGGAATGACGCTGGACACAGTGGTGACACCCGCAGAATACCTCTCACACTGACATGCAGTTACGGTGATCATACACTATTGGGGATGCAATGGGCACAATATATATATATATTATAATATTATATAATGTTATATAATATCATATAATGAGGATATAATTGATTTTTTGAACAAGAAATTGGATATAACGTAATGTTCACGTAGTTCGTATGGTTTCTCCTTTTTCTGGCAAGGTCCGGCTGTGGGTTTTGGTTGAAATGTCAACAACCTTTGCTGCTTGGAGGTCATCTCGAAGGGTTACGACATCTCCAAGGGTGCCCTAAAGACACTGGTTGATCATCATTTTTTGTTTAAAACATGTTCCCATCATTTTCCAACATGTTTCCGCGTTTCTATATTTTTTTGGTGTATGGTTTTATGGTTACCAACCGATATAAAATGAAGGTACGTGAGCCCTTGTCATACAACTCCGACCATGGAAGCGGCGCTGGGCACGTGATGGCTGCCTCCATGCCCAGGAACTCTGCTAAAGCTGCCTCCACCTCCAAGTGAGGCCTGTGGCTGGCAGCGTGGCGCCGTTGATGAACTTGGCTAAAGGAACATGTAGTTTCCCCCAGAAGATGTGTCATGGCGAATATGGTGGATTGGGGTGGGCAGCGTGCCCCGTTTTGGAAAACCCACATCAAAGATAATTACACAAAAGCACACGTTCCAAACTCCCTGCTGGAAGAACGTGTCATTATATCCTGTCGCCTTGTTCGTGTTTTTTTTCGTTTGTTGTTCGTTTGAGGGAAAGTCAAGTACGAACCATGCTCGGCTCAGAACGTGCACAAAGAAACTGACTGGACATGAGGACTGGGACTTTGCGCTGGCGTGGAAGCATGCACGGTCTTGCCTTAACGTTCAACGAACTTTGCTGAAGCATTCTGGCCCGTGCTCGATTTCTAGTTCGTCTGCAGGAAAACCATCGCTCCTTCGTGATGCCGGCAATTGAACTTCAACTGCCGACATCGCAAAGGAGCGATTACTTGACATCGCACCAAGGGTGCCACAAGGGCTCTGCGAAAAACGTGCTATGCTATGCCATAGTGTTCAAAGCACACCTTTGACACGCGTAGGCTCTCACTTTCTCTCCATCGGGCTTTTGGCTGGCGCACGCGTAACCCAAGCGCAACTTGCGCATGACCTCACAACGTTGGATCTCCGGCTTGCTCCTGATCTTCTCTTCAATGGCATTCAAAGCTTCCCCTGCGGCAAGTCGGGCTTCCAAAGCTGCAATTTTGCTGTCGGCCTTCTTCTGTTGCATGGTGTCCAAAGGTTCCCCTGCAGCAAGCTGGGCTTCCAAAGCTGCAATCTCGCGCAGTTTCTTCTCCTTGGATGATGCCCATGTCAAAGCTGTACTCACAGCCGTACTACTCACTGTAGACCCACCAGACTCTTTGAGTCCTCTGAGACTTGTGACTTAGCGTCGGCTCGCTCTTGCTTGCTTGGCCAGCGCGGGACAGTCGAGCTTTGTGTGACCTTCGGATTTGCAGTAGGCGCATTGGTGCAAGAGCGGGACACTTGCTGGCAGTGTGCCCCACTTTCTTGCAGTACTCACAGTTGCGAAAGAAGGATAGTTTGGGATACACGCCTGCCCGATGTCCCTCACCCTTGCATCGGCAGCACACTTAAAATGCCGACATTGCCCAAGGAGGGATTGTTTACCCACAGGCGAACTACAAATGCACTGGCCAGAATCCTTCAGCGAAGTTCATTGAATAGGTCAACACCATGCTTCCATGCCAGAATGATGAAACATGTCCCAGGTGCTGCGAATCACTGGGGGCAGGGCAGAGAGCCGCCATAGAAGCCACGCGGCCCACAGGCACCAAAGCCTCAGGAGTCGAATTCTCTGTTGGCAGCTATCTGTTGCATATTGGCGCGTAGATTGGCGTAAATGCGCAGCACACATCATTTGAAGAATCTTGGAAACCATGGAAACCCACATCAAACATTCTCAAACATACCTTACCAAAGTGTCAGATTGATTCCGTTTGTGAATGCTCTCAATATTGATCCACTGGGGCATTGCTGGATGTCATGGAACGCATGGAACAGGCAACCCTGCCATAGTGGTCCATGGTCTGCTCAGTGGCGACCAGGGCTGCTTCCAAGGGTGAGGCCTCGGTGCGACAGGTGCCTTTGTGCTATGCGAAAGATTGGAAGAGGATGTTGGGACCTAAAGGCTATAGGACATGGTGGGACCAATATCTGAATCTGTCCAATATTCACTGAATTTCTTCCACCCCACTATGGTGTCCCTAAGCTTCCAGCCGCGTAGCCAAGGGGATCCATCAGGCGAAAGTCATGGCTAGTTGGAACCTGCACCGAAGTTCAGTGATGGCAGCTGGCAGTTTGGACCAGAAACAATGACTCCTTGAAGAAGTTGAGGTGCAAAGAGGTGAGCACTCAACATGTGAGCAACGATCTTTTGTATCTCATAATATATCATAATTCAATGGATTGGTTTAAGGGAAAATCTACAGGAAAGCCCCATATTTAATGGGAAAATCTATGGTTTCCTGTAAATTTTCCCTTAAACCAATCCAATCATACTATGTCTCCAAGATTCACCTGGTTGGTATCAACATATTCGTTCACAAGCCAGCTTTCCACAACGATGCCGCACCTGCTCCGCAGTGGCACAGGCACTTTCCAGCGAGGCCAAGAAACTCTGCTCCGCCGGGGCCGGTGGGCACAAGGGCTCGGGGCCTGGATGCTCGATTGGAGGATCCAAAGCTGACAATTTGGCAAATGTCTATAAAGGATGAAAAAGGTCGGTTTTTTGGTAGATAAATATGTGATGATATCATCTATATATGTATAATATATATATATATATATATTTATAGTTTTATGAAATACTTTATACATAAATATACATAATGCTTAATGGTTGATGTGTATTCATGTAAATCTAAACATGATCTGGGCTAAGTCTCCAAAGAGGCCAATGCTGGGAGTCCAACTCCACGACAAGGCTTTCGTTTCGCTCCGGGGCATCAAAGGCGCCTCAGCACTGGAACAATGTGGCTTTCATCAAACAAATACTGGTTGGTGGTTTGAACCCCTCTGAAAAATATGAAAGTCAGTTGGGATGATAATTCCCTCTGAAAAATAAAAAATGTTTGAAACCACCAACCAGAATAGGAATTTGATCGTACGCGCAGGGCTTCACCCTGGCCCTTCTACAAGAACGGAGCAAAACAATGAAGATCGCATGTTTGTGGAAGCTTCTGGGAGCGCGAATCTTGCAAATCACTTGCATTTGCACTGAGTAGTATCTTCTTGACCAGCACATGGGAGCACAGGTCGAGAGTGTCAGCCCATCATTCCAAACATGCATGGGTTTGTATGAAGGCTACAGAACCGCTCAATGGTATCTGGGATTGCTTCAGAACAATGACAACCAAGGCATTTCTATGTTGACATACAGGCCCACCTAGGCCCAGCAATGTTTTTTCGAAATGAATAGAAAAGTCAAAGCATTTGCAGTAGCAGGTCAACCTTGTCTCACAGACCCAAAAACACATCGAAACTACCGTAACAATCAACTTGTTTTGATGGATGATGTAAGTGTCCGTTCCGGTTTTGGTCAAGTCCAGCATCCTGACCCAGATCCATTTGCCCATCCAAGGAGCATTCCGCAGCCAGTCGGCATAGGTGCGGTCCATTTCTGCTAGAGCCTGAAAAATTTGCTCTGCAGTTTCTGGGCGTACCAGGCCTTCTTGAAAATTTGAGAATACATACTTTAAAATTTGGGAGAAATTACAAAAGACTCAGGTATCATCCCAAACCTTAATCTAATCTGATTGTATATCATCTAACCTTGCATTAACCTTTGTCTAAATATCATCTGAGTGGCACAAAAAGGACTACACCTACTACATGATACTACAAATCTACAGTAGCTAAAGGGTAGCTCAAAGCCAAGGTGAATCTATGTTCAACTTCGCGCCTCCAACTCTGCGGTGGGCTTTCCAGTTTCATAGAGCACCCCAAGCCTTGATTGGTTGATCATCCCTGGTTGAAATATGTACATTGAAGCACCCATGTTTTCCGGGTTGCATCCCCAATTCTTGCTGGTTATATCATATAATATAATATATTATAATATAATATAATATGATATAACTCCAACCCAGTTCAGTTGGGGCCCGGACTCCTGCCCCACAGCGGTGATCTCTGTAATGGCCTGGCCGAGCTCTGACAGCCCAACCACCATTGATGCTCACAGAATAATGGCCAAAACCATGATAAACAACGCTGCGATGGATAAACCATGGGAGCACCCCGCAGCCTCTGCGAGTTGGGGAATGGTATGTGCGGCAGAGATGCAGAACCGCACCTGAGTGGCACATGCCTTCAGACTTTACGATGAAATCTGCTGTACAAACCATGGGGGAAGAAATTGCTGAGCCGTCACAAAAAGACTTGGGCTCAACCATGCGATTCCATGCTAGTACTTGAGGTCCCCCACCCGCTCGTACAAGATAGGAACAGCTGGATTGCCGACCTTTGCACAATCTGTGCGGCCAACTGCGATTGTCGCCCGGTCAGGCATTGGTGGGATGGGCTAACCGGCTAACCCTACTAAAACATCGAGTCCACGAAGCCAACAAATGGACGTTGGGCAGGTTTGTCAGCTTGTCAGGACAACTTCCCAACCATAAGAAACGCCAGTGCACATCCAACCCAACTAGTGGAGATATCTGGACTCGTTTCCTACCAAGTGCTGAAATGCTCTACATCGGTTTCCCTTGCATGGGTTCGACTAAAGCCAAATCTGGAACAAAAATGCTTGATATAGAAGTCATGAATCAATTTATATTACATCACATTACCACCACTGTTTCAACCATATTAAACCAGCAAAGCCCCTGAGCTACCGACCACCACCACGGCGATGCCGCGATCCAAGCATCGACGGGAGAAGGCAGCCAGCTTCCATGGGTGGTGCAACCTCTGGACACTGACACCGGGAATTCCAAGGGATAGAAATTGAGATGGGAAAATCATGGGTAATAGTGATGAAATAATGGTTAATTGATGTTAATTTCATGGACCAACCATGGGAATCCATGGGATGTTGATTGATGTTATAGAAAAAATAATGATGTTGTCAGTTATCAGGTGCATTCTTTCTCGAATCTAGCGGTGTCCATCTTTTTTTTGTACGTGCAACTTGGTCGGCCAAGTTTATCTGGTTGCTTTGTGCAAGGTGCAAATCTTGGACAACATGCACACAGTGTATCTGCATCTTCTGTTTGCAGAACCTTTGCGTCATCTGACAATCACCCTTAATCACACTAAGAGTATCTAAGAGTCATGTTTCTTGGCATGATTCGTATTCTGCATCCAATGTTAAAGTGCTGTTATCTGCTAAGCAGCACCATCACAGGTCCACCATAGATCCACCCCGAAGACAGCCTTTCCAAATCAGACCAGTCGCATGACGGGCACAATGGGCGAATCAACATCTCCAAGGACCTGTCGGTGGGATCTATGATACAAATCACCAGATTTACATCCAGTCTATGTCTATTCTGTGAATATGTTGACATCTATCATCATATTAATTATATATATATTTGAATATTTGATATCTTTAACATTAAAAGGTGGAACCGCGGCTCCTAACATCCTCTGAACCCGGGCCTTGAAACCCCTGCGACTGAGCTCATCTCTGAAATAGTTGGAGTTTTCTCTGATCGCAGCCAGTTTTCTGGCCTGAGAGTGGCCGGCGGAATGCCGGTTTCTCCATCTGCCAGAATAGAGTTATTATTAAGTTATTAATAGTTATTATTATAGTTTGTGTTTCCGAATTGTCCAAACTGGAAAGTTGTAAAGTCGCACCGCTCTTCTTGCTCCATCCCACTTTCCACAATGCTGCAACGGAAAATGTCTGGGCGGCTGTGCCCCTGTATCACCGCCCTCTTCACCCGAAATCACACGCAGAGCCTGCAGCTGAGACAGTACCATTCCAAAGGAAGATCCCATTTTTTGTCTTTTGTGGGAAAGTCATCTAGAAATCAAAAATGATGCGCAGGAACATCATGGAAAATCGTCCAGACATAATGTCATTTTTTGAAGATCGTCCAGAAATTATTTTATCACTGGAAAATCATCCATTGAATTGGAAAATCCTCTAGGGACGGGAAATTATTGGACAATCATCCAAAAAATGGATATCAACCAATCAACAAGTGCCTTCTCATGTTTTTTCCATTGCCACAATTTCCAAAGTCAGGTCGGCAACCCGCCCGCCTGTAGCGCCTGAGCAGCACATGGGGGCGCCATCGCGCCAGCAAAAACGCTGCCCGGCCTCAAGTGGTAATGTGTAGAGTAGTCCCATATCGGAAAAAACTGACACTATCGACTACACCAAATCATGGAACATCAAAGAATTATATGTGTATATATATAATATATATATATATGTAATCCTATAAAATCTATAAATCTAATATGTCACTTAAAAACACACCAAACCATCACACGAAGACCTTCAAACCCCGAGTGCAGTCCGAGCGCCCCACGCCACACGCCGAAGCTGGGCGATGACCTCTTTGGAGGCTGCCACGTAGCCACCAGCCTTGGATGATGGGGGGGCTACCCCCATGACTTCGAAAACCTCCATTCTTTGGGGAGAACATCCAGAAATTTGCTGTTCGTCTGAATCTAACAGCTGAAAGATGGTGGTTGATGATTTTTGATCCGTGGTCATATAATGTCATATGAGTCATATATATGTAATAACAATCAACAAAATAGTGCTCGATAGGTCTTGATCCATCCTCATAATAATATTATGAGAGAAAGAAAAAATGCACCTATGGATGCCCTGTATATCATATTGGGGCAAACCCGATAATAAATCTCCAATGTTTTTGGGTCTTTATACCGCCCATTTCTGATGAAATTGAGGATTCTTTATGGCATTTGGGTTTAACACATTACTCGATGTATCCATTCTTCATCCACTCTTGTTGGTTCTAATCCCCATGACGAACCTCCGGGTGTCGAGTTAGCCCAGAGACGCTGCCGAAGGACTTGGTGAAGGTGCCCATCATGACCTGATGTTTGATGTTTTTACAGTGGTTTAGTCGGGGTGTTCTGGTGGTTGTCTAGGAGTCTAGTGAGTCTAGTGGTTTTCTAGTGACTTTCTCGTGATTTGGGGTCCCAATGTTGACCCGTCTCACGAGTGAAACGCTTCCGATGGGGAACTATTGGATGCCTCTGATTTGGAAGTGCTGTCAAAATTCTCCCCGTCTCCGCACAACAGTGCGTTTGAAGTAAGGAACCCACCAGAAGTTTGGAAGTTTCGAAAAATTGGGGAAGTAAGCCCCGAAATCGCCTCTTCTTATGGGGAAACGAATGGACTTTCGTACTTTCTGAACCATGGGATGCCATGGCCCCATCTGAGGCCCACAACGTCCACCTCTTTGGTTGGAACTCCTAAGAGCTCGGTGACACCACGACCACTCTGTCCAACCGCGCCAATGGAGTGGGCCTGCGGTCTCGCCGTCGAAGGTTGATCCATTTTTGTGGGAAGATACAGTAACCCATAGGATCCATGGTGCTGCTATATATGGTAACATGGATCCCATCAATATACCCCAGTCATGTTAGCATATATACCAGCACCATGGATCCTGTGGGTAATGGGGATAAACTAAGGACTAGAAGTCCATCATTTTCCATCATACCTTGTTGGTAGCTAAACCTGCTTTCTCGCCTCATCCAAGTAGAGATAGGCGCCGTACTTGTTCTTCAAGGTGACAATCTCACCTCAGATCCCCTGACATTGGCAGATGTGGATGGAGCGTTTTCAGAAGTTCAGATGCTTATCTACTGATCATAAGACAGATAAGACAGCGACGCAATCGGCAGAAGTCACCCTCCATGGAATAGATGCCCTCAACCACCTTGTGGGTCGAAGGGACAAGTCTCTCCGGTCTCTCTGTCTCCGCCCCAAGTTCCAAAAGATCAGGAGGAATTGTTTATTATGATATAGTCTATAATCAAAAATACAAATCAAAAAAACTGTATAATCTATAATATCTATAATATCTATAATCAACTCGTTCCCCCTTTTTATGGGATATACCTACCAGGTCCGTCCAAGTCCTTCATGTTGGAAAGGTCTGAGTTTGCAGGCGACGAAGATCTTGCGCCATGGCCTTAGGTCCCAGGTCAACCCACTTGGGAGTGTCAAAACATGTCACCAAAACTCACGGAAAACCAAGTCATTGGCGAATCTCATCATGGGAATGGTGTACTTCAGAATGTAAGTGGAAAAATGACAAACTGACAAACCTACTATATATATATAGCCTATACACTCCTTTCGTCTGTTACGTTCAACTGACACACACACAGAGGGTTTGCACGCAGCAATAGTGTCACATCTGAGTCCTGAGTCATGTCTGGTTTGAGGACCCGGTGCTTTGAAACGACACAGGGAATCAAAATAGCTACAAGTCAAAACCCTGGTACCCTGGCGAACATCAAAACAGCTGGCAAATAGACGTATGTCCCCCGAATTTTGGGATCACATGCAGCCACACCATAGCATGCTTCTATCCGAACCGCTCAAAGTTGAGGCAAGCACTTGCCACTGCTTTGCCTGGCAATCGGATAGTGAAGTCGTCCCCCATCTGCAAACTCCGGACAAAAAAAAGGGAGACAAGGACCACTGGCTGGAGATTGTACGTACCCAAAATATTTGAGGGTGTCAAATCTGGAATCTGGCGGAACCACAATCTGATTCAGCCTCCGCTCGTTTCACACAAGCAGCTGAGATGCTGCGCGCATCCAATAAGTTTCAAAGTTGCTAGTATTGACACCTGTTCCGTAAGTTCTCTGTCTTCAACCTGAACATCCAAACCTGCCAGCAGGGCCCTTGCTCAATGGCACGCTGCAATTCCTTTTCCAAAGCAGTCATGCTGTTGTGCCTTGGGGCGATACACCCAGACTGGTGGATGCCCGTCGCTAATCAAACCTTAGCCAGAAATTACAGATAAAATGTTAAAGGTAAACTAATCTATAAATGTGGTATAAATTACATTAAATTATAGTAATATTCACCATTTAGTTACCCCAATCCTAACCATCCTTCCAGTGACGTCGTAGTGAGGTTGTTGCAATTTTTCCGAATACATCTACCGATCTCCATCACGGCACGGCTACCCCAAAAATTCGATGTTTAAGGATATCATAGTTTCCCCATGATTGGTTATCCATGACATATGGTAAATCCCCCCAGGTACAGCCCTTTTTGTCGATAGTGTTAGTTAGTTATATCATGCTATATTCATTCCATAAAAATCCCATATCATATCCCACCAAAACATGAAATTTCCCATCAAATCCCCCCGTATTGCATCGTGGTCTCCCATGAAACCTCCCATGGATATCCTATGTGTCGCCATCCTGCAGCGCCCCTGAGCTGCCAACGAAAAGGCCCGCACTGTGGCGCCAGAGAGCCGGACACCTCGATAAATTGTCCGGGAAAAAGGGAACATCAGAATAATGAGAATAACGACACATAATAGGAATAATAAACATGATGATGATGGTGATGATGATGGTGATGATGGAGATGATGATGATGATGATGATGATGATGATGATGATGATGATGATGGAGATGGTGATGGTGGTGATGATGATGATGATAATGGAGATGATGATGGTGATGATGATGGTGATGATGGAGATGATGATGGTGATGGTGATGATGATGATGATGATGGTGATGATGATGATGATGATGGTGGTGATGATGATCATGATGGAGATGATGATGGTGGTGATGATGGTGATGGTGGAGATGATGATGATGATGATGATGGTGATGATGATGATGATGATGATTGTGATGATATGTGATGATGGTGATGGTGATGATGATGATGATGGTGATGGTGATGATGATGATGATGGTGATGATGGAAAAGAAGATGATGATGATGATGATGATGATGATGATGATGATGATGATGATGATGGACATGATGATGATCATGATGGAGATGATGCTGGTGATGATGATGATGATGGTGGTGATGATGATGGAGATGATGATGATGATGATGATGATGATGATGATGATGATGATGATGATGATGATGATGATGATGATGATGATGGAGATGATGATGCGGGTCCCCATCATTATCATCATCATCATAACCATCATCATCATCATCATCATCATCATCATCAGCCTGACTGGAATCCTGTCACACTTCAACCTATCAAATGACAACCAGTCGAAACTGACGATGACCACCACCACCACCACCACCACCAGCAGCACCACCACCGCTGCCACCACCACCACAACAACAACAACGACAACAACGACAACAACAACAACAACACCAACAGCAACAGCAGCAACAACAACAACAACAACAGCAGCATTCACAACATTAACAACACGTGGCAACAAATGACAATACATTATGATAATAATGTAGTATCAATAAACAAACAAAACTGATACAGCAACAATTCATGGTGACCCCCTTCCCCCCACCCCCGCAGGCCTTCTACGATGGATCGATGGTTCAACTCATCGCTGAGCACTAAAATCCCGCCACCTCCGGCCTGGATACAAGGTGAACGTCTAGCTGTTCCACTGAAAATACGGATTTCGTGTGGGGCTTTAGAAGGATTTAATGGTGACAATTAGCGAACTGATGGGAATCCTTTCGCCAAATGATAATCCATGGATTGGTTGAAGGGGAGAGGAAATCAGGGCGCTGACCCCCAAGCTTGAAGGCTTCAACCGTTTCGACCGTAAATTTTACCATCATCCAGTTCTGAAGTACCTCAGAACATTACCGGACTGTTGAAGTGAAATTCAGATCTTTTGATTTTCTTTGATGTGTGCCATCTGACCTTTTCAAGAACAATATGATAAATGGACCTGATAACCTGTTGAATCATGGTGAGCCTTACTATATATTTCGTTTCGGAAATGGGCTGAGATGGCATATTCCAGGTCGCAACAATTGATCCATCTCTGAGCAACTTTTCAACAAACTCTCTTGACCAGGACATCAACGTTTGCACACATGGCAGCACCCCTGTGCCCACCTTCGCCTCAAACAGAGCCAGCAGAATAGTGGAGTTTGTTGCAAAGCCTCAAATGGCTGACTTGCTGCGATGCAGAATGCCAGGATTCTTGTTCTTGGAGTCGCAAGTCAAAAGAAAGTAGTGAGCCGCCTGTTCAGGTACCCCTGATGGCCGAGACAAACTAAAACAACAGACACAAAACAAGAGCGTGTATTATCTATATATATATATACACTTATTTTCTGTGTATAGATAGATATAAATTGTAATTGTAAATATGTGCCAACTCCATTGCACATGTTTGTCACATTTGTCGCCCTTAGAATCAAAAGGTCATCACCATGGCGAGCTGTTCACCCGTCGGCGTCCCAGCCCTTCAGCCTGGGGTGCCCCAGCCCATGCCAAGCACCAAAGCATCCTCTTTGCTCAGATATTTGGCAACTTCTCGCTCCAACTCTCGGTGGATCTCCTGTCATGCGATTGTAAAGACTGGGTTCCACCTGGAGAGTCTAGTGGACAAGGAGTTGCGGGCCAACAAAATCCACCCTTTCTGTTGCATAAGGAAACCAATCTTTGGGCAAAGGTCAGTGCTCCAAAGATCGTTTCCTGTTTAGTCTAATACATGTTCTGCCTTCCGGGCACGTCCTATTCCACATTTTAGATGCCTTAGATACAGTACCCAACATGGGCCGAAAACCAACGTCAATTCCCCCTCATGTCCCCAAAGGCGGAATTTTGCTTTTCTAATTGGCATCGAACTTTTAACCAGTTTGGAACAATTTGGAGGGTGTTGCAACATATCTTGACACCGGATGCTGTTGATCCATATTGACCAGCTCATGCAGGCATATATACAGTGTATATAAATATATGTATGTATGCAAGCATGCATACATACATGTATGTGTGTGTATGTGTGAATGCATGGGACCCCAAGCCCACCTTGGTTCCGCCTTCAGTACCTCGGCAAATGCAAAATCTGAAATTGCTCTGGGACTGTAGTGGTTTCCACCATGGATTAAAAGCGAAAACCATCAAAAAGAAAAAACATCTTGAATAACTTGGGATATCTTGGGGATGATCTTCAGTGCAACCCCCAACATCTCCGAACCCCTAATTCAAACATGGCCGAAATGAAATGACTTCTTCGCCCGGGCCCTTGGCTCCCAACGGGTTCCGCAGCTTGACCAGCCAAGCTCCCTCACCGCCCTTCGAGCGGCTGGCGTGCAAAACCTGGCCACCAATGTTTTGCCACTGGGTTGAACTACTGACAGTTGGATGATTCAGAAACTGTTGAAAGTTGGGGAAAGTGGGCAGTGAATTCAACATGATGAAACCCGAAGCTGGGCATGTCTTATGCTGTTTTTGAAACTACCGAAATGAGCTTGCCTCATACATCACAGACTCTGTTTGCATGTTTGCTGAAAAATACCGTCAATCAGGATGGTTTCACTTCCATCAAGAAGAAATCAAAGCCTCAAACATGACTTATGACTCTGACCATGACATGTCCCAGGCTTCCCCACTCGTCCACACCACCGAACCCCAAATAGTTGTAGCTCGAGAGGTTCACACACATCCTCTCCAGGATTCAATGGAGAGGCCCACAACTGCCCCACTAGCCGCATCGAGTCAGGACCATGACAAGCTCGGGGAACTCTTGAAACTTCGGATGCCATCCATTTGGGTTTGTCTGAAAATAGGGTATATTCCCAATGAAATAGCCATTTAATAGGGATAATGATCATTAACTATTGGGTTTAGGTACACTATTTTCAGACACATCCATTTGCACATCCATTTGCACATCCATTGCTGGTCCCCAGTGTCCATGCAGCGTCCTTCGCTTCTCCGTCAACTTCAGATCGTTGATTGGACCAAAGAGATCTCCACCGGCGCGCTCCTGAAAGATTCAGAGGTGGCAGGGACACAAAATCTACCTTCGCAACCCAGAGTTACCATTTTGGGTTGGTGAAGAAATCATTTCAAGGGTTCAGCATTACGAAGAATGGCCTGGAATAGGATCGAAAATGAGTATGTCCCAACATAGAGGTTAGCCGGACACCCCAACACTCCTGCCCCATTTTTGGAAAGACCCAGTATCGGTGTCCATGGAACTCATCTCTGGCGATTAAAAGAAAATCACCAGTGAACTGAAGGCAGTGTAGAGCTTTGCGCCAACAGGATCATGCAAAAATCAGCTGTGAAGATTCTATGATCAAGCTCTAAAATCCAAGTGAATCACCATTCTTAGTTGGTTTCATCGTGTTATCTCCCTTTGATCCCCATTAAAGAAACAAAGGTTCCTCGGTTTCTGTCGCCGAGATGCTCGCACCACCACCTCCACTGTGGAATCTGGGGCAGAAGAGATGGGCCGGGCGAAGCAATCCACATACAACTTGTACCTTGCGGACAAGAAGAAAGACAAGTTAGAAATTTAACTGGGATTGCGGACATCAAAACACCCTTTTTTTCACCAAGTCAATTCGTGAATCATCCTGTTTTTATAGGGGATTGCCACTGATCTGCAGAGCTGGAAACATGTGGAAAGCGTGACTCCCAACTTTTTAGGCGTCGTTGATGGATTAAGTGATACCCTCTGGTTATGATTAACATAGCCATGGGAAATGGCCCATTTATAGACTGGTTTACCTATTAAAAATGGTGATTTTCCATGGCTATGTTAAATAACCAGAGGGTACATTGGATTAAGTGTCACTGAGCAGTCAACAGAAGGTGCACCTCTGCATGAGTGATGGGCAAATTCCCAGTGACCTTCCATTGAAATTGATCAACTGAGTTCTGCACATGTGCTGGAGGTAGAAATCTGTCCAGCCAACGCTCCACTTTTCTCGATGAACCTCAGGTTGGTATCAAACTCAATATATACATGCGGACTAGCACATAGAATATCCAATTTCATTGACTATGCAGTTAGAATAGCCTTAAAACCATATGTCCCCGGGGCAAAAACCAGTGCACTTAGAATATTCCATTTTTGCACATATATAACATA